>VOFC01001116.1_pt1 | contig 50000 bp, 69 predicted proteins | sample 5384161 | NCBI WGS metagenome assembly VOFC01 (sample SAMN12384722, study PRJNA508395) | human gut metagenome | isolation source: healthy gut B | host: Homo sapiens | reverse complement strand
CGGTTTCGTCCTGCATGGATTACCTCCTGCCTGCCATGCCCCGCAGGGCCAGCTTGATGATCTCTTCCACGGGCAGCGATGCGTCGATCTTGGACACTGCCAGCGCTGCCTCGCTCTGGCTGTACCCCAGCGATACCAGCGCCGCAATGGCCTGTCCGGCCCCCTGCGCCGCAGGGGCTGCCGTGGCCGCGCCCACATCTTCCAGATTGATGCCGTCCACAAAGCCCTTGGCCACCTTGTCCTTCAGTTCCAGCACGATGCGCTGGGCCAGCTTGGGCCCCCACGCCGGAGGCCGCCTTGAAGGCCTTGTGGTCCCCGGCCGAGATGGCCAGCGCCACCCGGTCCGGCTCCATCACGCTCAGGATGGCAAGGCCCACCTTGGGCCCTACGCCCGAAACGGCGGTCCGCATCTCAAAGCAGGCCTGCTGCTCCTCGGTGGCAAAGCCGTAAAGGCTGATGTCGTTTTCGGTCACGCTCATCACGGTATAAAGGGCCGCTTCCTTCCCCACGCCGGGCAGGGCCCCGGCCACGCTGGTGGGGCACTGGACATAATAGCCCACCCCGCCGCAGCAGACCACCGGTTTAGCCAACCAGATAATAGCGAGTCTTGGGATGATGCCGGTAACGGCATCTGACAAGCGTAGACAGCAAGAAAGCAGGGTTGAATAGTGATTGAGCTTCGAAACGTTAACTTCAGTCGGTCGACGTCTTAACTGGTGCGGAAGACAATATCATGTAATGCGATATGGCGAGTGTTATGTGGCACTGCGGAGTCAGAGAACCAATCATGTTTTACATTGTGAATACACATCAACTGGGGAGAACCTGCCATTTCTCGAAGAAGAGTATGAAATTGCAACTGAAAACGGAGTATTTCAAATGAATGGTAGGTGGTCGGACAATCCCATAGTACTGTAGAAATCGGGCAATGCCGATGGAGGGAAGGGGATTGCATAGTAAAGGTCTTACTGAGGACACATTATCCGTACTCAGGGACGGAGGAAATAATGGAAACGAAATTAGTGAGAATAGCTGAGATATCGGCAACATCAAAACATCCTATATTTACATCAGTGTACCACTTGATAAATGAAGATATGCTAAAGCAATGCCATAAGGAATTAGATGGGAACAAAGCAGTCGGAATTGACAAGGTAACTAAGGATGAGTATGGGAAGAACCTTGATAGAAATATCAAGGAACTGGTACAGAGGTTGAAAAACAAATCCTTTAAGCCACTTCCGTCACTGAGGGTATATATACCTAAAGGAAATGGAAAGAAACGACCATTAGGGATTGCTTCCTATGAAGATAAGATTGTACAAATGGCAGTGAAGAAAATACTGGGAGCTATTTATGAACCGAGATTCTTAAACTGCATGTATGGATTCAGACCGAATAGGGGGTGTCACGAAGCAATAAAAGAAGTATACCAACGGATAAGCTATGGAAAAATCAGCTATATCGTAGATGCCGATATCAAAGGTTTCTTTGACCATATCGACCATGATTGGATGATGAAGTTCCTTGAATGGAATATACAGGATAAGAACTTATTGTGGCTAATACGTAAATACCTTAAAGCAGGAATAATGGAGCAAGGAAAATTCGAGCCAACAGAGGAAGGTTCGGCACAAGGCTCAGCAATGAGTCCGATGCTTGCAAATATATACATGCATCATGTGCTGACGTTGTGGTTTAAGCTGGTGGTGCAAAGGGAAATGCAGGGAGAGTGTTTTCTCGTCAACTTTGCGGATGATTTTGTTGCAGGATTTCAATATAAGTCAGAAGCTGAAAGATACTATAAAGAGTTAAAGGAACGAATGGAAAAGTTTGGATTGGAGCTGGAAAGTAGTAAAAGCAGACTAATTGAATTTGGGAGATTTGCAGAGCAGAATCGTAGAGCAAGAGGAGAATGTAAACCTGAAACATTTGATTTTCTGGGATTTACCTTCTACTGTAGCAAAACTCGAAAGGGAGGTTTCGTGCCAAAGGTACAGACTTCAAGAAAGAAGTTAGAGCAAAAGGTTAGAGCATACAAGAACTGGATTTACGATAATCGAAATCGACCAATGCGAGAAATAATTAAAGAGTTGAACGTAAAACTAATTGGACACTATCGGTATTATGGTGTTACATGGAATTTTCGGAAGATAACAACATTCTTGCATAGAGTACAACAGTTTCTATTCAAAGCCATGAATCGGAGAGGTTAAACCAAACAACCGGAACTAAACAAAATCACAGCAAACTCTACGAGAGATTATCCCGTGATGATGAGCAAAGCGGTGACACAAAGCACCGGCGGTTATGAAAAGAAGGACAAAAACGGTAATCCTACAGGAAAGTACACCAATGCACAGGACAATTACACCTGCTCCACTTACAGTAAAGCAAAGAACAAAGTGAATTGGAATTATCAGTAGATGCTTTAGAAAATGAAATTTAGGAGGAAAGCACATGGAAACCTGGTATTACGATGGTAGTGTCCATAGACGGAGACTATGCAAATCTAAAGAGATGCGATATTGAATCAGACGATCTGAAGCTTGTGGCAAGGGCACTGCTCCCACCAGAGATTATGGAGGGAAGCAGACTGAAATACGAGCTGATGCAATATGAGATAATTTAGTAACATATAACCTTGAAGTGGAGATGTTAAGAATGCAGCAGAAATCGACACAAAAAAATACTGCTATTTGGTGTAGCAGCACAAAAAGTGGAAAAAATAAAAGCCCTGTGCAAAACCCTCGGAATATCGGTGCAACAGGTGGAAAAATCAGATTACGGACAGAAGCTCGGTGCCATAGCCGGAATAACCGGATTCAAAAAGGATGGTTCAAGGTATAGCGGAGCCGATTTCCCGGCGGAGCTTTTGGTCTTTTCAGGTATTAATTCATCACAAATAGATATCTTTCTGGCGGAATATAAGAAGGCAGGTATCGAACCAATCGGATGTAAGGCCGTCGTGACACCGGATAATGTATTTTGGAGTGCCGATAAGCTGTTTCGGGAGATATTCAGAGAGCACTTGTTTATGAGCAGGTAAATTGTAAACGTTATTATAAGTTATTTGGCAAAAAAAGTTCATTAATTCTTAGAGATAAAACTTTATTTATATTAACAATATAAGATTTGTGAGCTCGAATAAAAAAAAAAACTGGGAGTCGCTTTGATATTTCATTTAAAGAAGTTCTTTCGACAAATACATTTGATGTAGTATGAAAGATTACATCATGTCCATTTTTTTCTATATACATTATATCATTGTAAGGTATGCTAATAATATCGTTGCCCTTGTGATAATAATAAAATTCTCGACTAAATAAATGAATAAATTTATCGAGACAATTATTTATTGTGCCATAGTTAATTGGTTTTAAAAAGATAGTTGAATGCTTGAACATCATAACCATCAAATACATATTCCTTAAATGCAGTAAGAAATATAATAATACCTGTGTAACCGCTTTCTCTGAGCTGTTTGCATGCATCAATTCCGGTGAATGAGTTATTGCAATTTAATTCGATATCAGAAAAGAATAAATCACATTTTAGAGTAGGCAAGGATTTAATAAATTTTTTATATGAATTAAGCCAAATAATATTTATTAAAATCCCTGTGTTAGCAGCCCATTTTTTTTATTGAGTCTGAGAGTGTTATGAAATCACTTTTATTATCTTCAAGAATTGTGATGTTAATAATCATTAATTATCCTCCAATCAATTATCTAAAGGAAATAAAATAGAAACTGAGAAAAGCTCAGTGCCGGGATCAAATTCTATGATGCCATTATATTTTTTTACAATCTCATTAATCCTTTTTATTCCGATGCCATGTTCGTTTTTATTAGAAGTTTTTGTGGTTAAAAGGTTGCCATTTCCTCCATAAAGGTATATACCATTTGAACTATTTGATATAAATAGTAGTAGCATATTGTTATATGGTTTAATTTCAATTTGAAGTCTACGTTTAGTCATGTCTAACTTACAGTTGGCTTCTATTGCATTATCAAGTAAATTACTAATTAATGAACACAAATCCATATCTGAAATGTTATAATTAGCTGGAAAATGAATCTGATGTTTTATAGAAATATTATTATCTAGTGCTTTCGAGAGTTTTGCTGTCATAATACAGTCAATGGGGATTATTCCAGTTGAGATTGTATATGATGTCCTTTCTATAGAGTTATTTATCTGATATATGTATTTTAAGGCGTCAGAATTTTTTTCGTTTTCTACAAGTTTATATAGAATGCTCATATGGTTCATGATGTCATGTTTAAATACCCTAAGACTATGGGTGGAATTAATTATTTCCTCATTTTGTCGAGCTTCCATTTGATTAATTGTAATACTCTGAATAAGTCTGTCATTTTTTTTTTTTTTTCTTTTCCAAGTCTATAAATATATATGGAAATATATACAAATAAAAATAGTGTAAGTCCGAAAATAAATAAGAGTAAGTGGAAAAAGTTTTCAGTGTATATTGACTGTTTTAATAGAATAATAAGTACAATTCTCTTCTAATATGACACATATAGTAGAAATTATGAAATAGGAAATTTTATCAAGTTTTCCTAAAACAAACACCTGTGGAGTAAAAAGCAAAAATATGATTACAAACAAGGCAATTATAGATATATATATTAAGGAAAAAAAGTATTCGCATATTTCCCAAATATAATACCTGCGAGAGATTTATATTATAAAACTTTATTGGTATTAATAAAGTCAAAGCATCTGAAATTATTAGTATCAGGCAATAGATAAAAGAGACAAAAAAAACTATTAAAAATAGGATTAACAAAAAATAATATTAAGAAAATAATATTAAGTAATAGTACAGATGTTAAAGAAATAATGGTAGATATCTTGCTTATATTCATAAGAGTAATTAATAGTGATTTACATAGTATGAATAATGTTTGTTCAGCCGTATGATAATGATATTGACGTTTAGTAAATTTTGCATTACAAATTACAGCAAATAGAAACGATTCTAATAGATTTATTATAAATTCCCAAACTATGTTAAACATATATTCTACTCCTTGATTAGTAAGTAAATTATAACAGATGCTCTTTTTTTCTATACAATGAGTAATAACGCTGTCAGCAAGCTATTCACAGCCAATTTTATGTCGTTTGCGCCAAATATCTTGTATAAATTCATAAATTGTGTAATTCTTAGATTAAAATAAATATTCAGAACCGCCTAGTGAATATTTGTAAAACTGTACGATGCTCGTGCTTTCACGAGACTGCGAAGTAAATTTTGATCATATCTATGGAATGGCTCTATTCGAGCTACCTTGAGAACAAGAAAATCTCTTAACAGAAAGGTATACATAAATGAAGAAAAATAAAATACTAATTGGTGTTATATCAATTATGTTTGCAGGAATAATTACATTGGGGATAATAGAATGTAACAATAGCAATACAAAGGATAACGATAAATTATTTATGGGAAATGGCAAATTTTGTCAAGCAAAAAGGTTGAATGGATTGGGTGCTATTTATGATGACGACTATATTTTTTTTGATTTGTCAAATATATGAATCGTATAATTATTCTAATAAAAAAAACGACAAAAAGCTTAATGTGAATTGCAGAAACTCAGCTTGTTCACACAGCAATGATACGTGTGAAGCATATGTTGAACTTGGTGAGTATTTTGTTTTCAATAGTAAAATATACAAATGTTATAACAAAAGTAAAGTTGTATCAGGTGAAAATAGGTTGTATGGTTCTATTGTTGAGGCAGAATCGGGAAAAACGGTCTTTAAAAATTCTATTCCAACTGAAATGTCATCAGAATTAGCAATTGATGATAGTGAGGCTATTTTATATGTTAGGGTATTGTCGGATGATATAGTAAAAGTAGATGGTGATAGACATGCCTATTTGTTGGACAAAAATTTTAATATTATATACTGTCATTACAATATTGGCAAATTTCCATGGGGAGCTATTTTGAATGGAAATTATTACTATATCAATGATATAAATGAAATTGTCAAGGTAAATTTAACAACGTTTGAGAGTAAATCAATAGCATCAAATGGTAAGGCTTTTATGGCGGATAACGATGAGAATTTTATATATTATTCAAATGAATTTAGCGAATTATATAAGTTGTCACCGGATGATGAAAGTTCTATAAAAATAGCAGATAATGCGCTTTTCTTTTCTGTACAGAATAAATATATATATGCCAGTGGTGGAGATAATGGTAACAAAATAATATATGATAAAAACGGAAAAATTATTGCCGATTATTCAGCTTGTGTAAATATGGGAGCTGATTCTGCCTTTCAAATAAATGATAAAATATATACAATATTTAATGGTGGTGTAGCTTACATGGATCTTGATGGGAAGAATTATGGTGATATGATGCAATGAGATATGAAATTAAAAAAATATTATCATGTAAAATACTTATGATTTCTATGATTGTGGCTTTTATTTTTTCAATGGCAATTTCATATAATGCATATGCTAATGAGAAAATAGATTTAAGAGAGTTTTCTGCATATATTGGTGATTTTTCAGAACGAAAATATGATGTGATAGAGCAAAAAAAAGTAATGGAGTTACAAAACGAATATGAAGAAACACAAAATGTAGATGTAATGGATGAAATGTTTGTTTATCTGACATTGGATAAAGATGCTTTAAATTGTCATAATGTTGTTGAATATAGGGATAGTGTTATTTCTGATTCTGAAATTAAAATAAAAACTGAGTCTGGATATTATAAGAGAATGAACGAAACGATAAATAAATTATATGGAAAGAAGACTAATCTTGTAATTGGAGAAAGTGAGACTTTAAATGAAGTATATGATTTATTTTGCGTAACTGATATTGTAGATATTGTATTTATTATTGTAATTATTTTATTTTCTTCTTTTTTGTTTTTGAATGAACATAATAACAATACATTTTATATGATTAAATCATCATATAGAGGTGGGAAGTTATCTTATCGGAATAAAATAGTGGTAACATTATTTTTTTTTTCGATAATGGCATCAGTGGTTGAAACTTTGGGAATGACAATATGGTCAGTTTTTTGGAATAAAATAGATCAATGGAATACATCAATTTTCTTAAATAACGCTTTCTTACATTCACCTTATAGTATTACTTTATTTGAGATGATAATTGGAGTAGTAATTATGAGGGCAATTGGGTTTTTTGTATTATCTAGTGTATTTATTTTTGCTTCTTTATTTTTTAAAAAGTAATATTGTGCCGATAGCGATTAATACATTTATTGGTCTGGGAGGCATAGCAATTAATTATATTTTATCAGGAAAATATTTTGCTTTATCTGGTGGCACAATCAGAGAAGCTGAAAATTATGATATTCTTAGAAAGTATACACCGTTTCCATTGATTAGTGAAAGTGTCAATTATTTTAAGGAATATGAACCTATTAATTTAATGGGAGTTCCAATTCAGTTATTAAGTTATTCTTTAATAATTAATCTGGTTTTTGCAATTATAGTGATAGCGCTGGGTTACTATTTTTATAACACGAATTTTAGGGAAAGTTGAGTTCAAAAAATATCATGCTAGAGTTAATTGATATAAAAAAAAAAGATATGGCAGTAAAGAAGTATTGCATGGAATCAGCATCAAATTTGAAAATGGTATTTATGGATTGATTGGACCAAATGGATCTGGTAAATCTACTATTATGAATATAATGTCAGATGTTTTGGATATGAGTTCAGGCAAAATTTTATATAATGGAACTGATATAAAAGAATTAGATGACAGATATAGGGAAAAAATTGGTTTTTTGCCACAAAATGTAGGTTATTATCCAAATTTCACAGCAAAAAAAACCATAGAGTATTTTGGGTATCTTAGAGGTGTAAATAAAAAAAAGAATTAGATTCAAACGTGGAACAGGTGTTAAGGGATGTTAATTTGTATGAGAATCGTAACGATAAGGTTAAATCTTTTTCAGGAGGAATGAAGCAAAGACTTGGAATTGCAATAACATGTGTAGCTAATCCGGAGATTATTATTTTTGACGAGCCGACAGTGGGACTTGATCCGGAAGAAAGGGCAAGATTTAAAAATCTAATTAGAAAATTATCTAAAACAAAAACTATTGTATTATCAACACATATTTTATCAGACGTAGAGGAAGTGGCTGACTATATAATATTGATTAAAGAAGGATGTCTGACAAAATTTGAGAAGATTGGTGGGAAGGATAATGAATAATGTTACCAAAATGGAATTATACAAAGTTCTTTCAAAACCTCAGGTATATATAATTTTTGTTGTTGGACTAATTATTCAAAGCATCATGGCGGGCCAGATGAGAACAACTATGTTTAATGGATATCATAAGTCTGTGTATGAAAATTATATGAATGAAATGGAAGGCGAATATTCAATTGAAAAAAAAAGAATACATTAATTCAGAATATCAGAAATTCCAAGCTATTATCGATGATAAGCAAAAGAATGAAATTGCATTTAATAATGGCAAAATAGATGGTAAGGATTATCATTCTATAATCAACGAAGAAAGAAAGCTCAATATAGAATAGCAACTGTCAAATACATTGTTGAGAAAACAGAGTATTATGATAGTCTGGATAAAAGTGCACAATATTTTTATGATATTGAAATAAGTGATTATATTGAAAATTTGAGGTTTAATGTTATACCTATAATAGTTATTTTATTGATTGTGGTACCTATGTATACAGATGATATATATGCAGGAACATTAGCTATGATTAAATCATCTAAAAATGGAAGAATGATATTGTTAAAATCGCGACTGAACATTAGTTTATTAATTTCGTTGTTGATATGTATATTATTTGCATTTATTGAATTTGTGACAAAGTACATTATATTTGATTTAGGAAATCTGAATGCAGGGGTTGAAAGTCTGATGATTGAGAGGACTATGCATTTACCATATATTATATCGGACTTGTCTATATGGCAATTTATTGTTTTATTATATCTGTTCTATCTTATAATCTCGGTTATGATTAGCATAATTGGTTTATTTTTCTAAAATATCACGAGGAAATATAGAAGCATTTTCAATAATGAGCGTTAAAGGTTATTTTTAGCATTTTCAATAATGAGCGTTATTATTGTAGGTGTGTATGAGAGCATTTAAAAAGCAGGCACCTCCAACAATGCGCAGATAAGTATTTGCCGAATCAAAAAGCGCCGGTGCAATGCTGACCATTTTAAGAATATTTCCGGAAAAAACAGCCAGAAACACAGACATGAGCATACCTATTACAGCGTTAAATATAAGCCCAAGCTGCCTTGCCTGATATGCTATACCCGGTTTTCCGGCACCGATATTCTGCGTCATGACAGCAACCATACCGCTTGAGATGACACCAAACATGATGATGAAAACAGAGATATATGTATTTGCCGTGCCGACAGCACCAACCGCCTGGTCGCTCACGGATGACAGCATAAGAGTGTCAACCATGCCTGACAGCATGTAAAAAAGTGTTTCGAAGCATATTGGAATGGAAAGCTGTGTAAGTGTTTTTTTCTTTGAACCTGCATATAGATTACCTGATTTATAATGTATGTATACTTTTATATAATGTAAAGTATACTTTCATTATAAACTTCATTTGGGAGAGGAAGATATAAAGAACAGAAAGAATGCAAACTTCTCATTATAAACTTCATTTGGGAGAGGAAGATATAAAGAAGAGAAAATATATTACATTATCACAAATAATTCTTGTATTATTTCAAGGAAAAATTGTACTATTTCTACTTTATCTATAACTGAGTCATTATTCATATTACAGTGTTGATTCATCAAAACCTTGAGAACAAATAAAAAATTGCACACCTTATGCATGTAATATGTTAAAATAAAAATAGTTGATATATCATTATTATAGTAAACAAACCGGATGGGGATTAAAAGAGATTAAGGAATATGTAGAAAAATGTATTTTGAATTAAAAGAAAACCGGCCACACGGCACACCGGAAAATCCGTTCAGTCAATACCATATCAGTGATGTAAAGCGTGCATTCCAGATTCCGGTACACTGGCACGATGAGCTGGAAATAATATATGTAAAGCAGGGCAAGCTGCATGTGACCATATCAGGTGAAAACTATATAGGAAGCCCAAAGGATGCATTTGTGGTATCTCCGGGCAGTCTGCATTTAATGGGCTCACCGACAGGAGATGCAGATTATTACACGTTTTTGTTTCCTCTTGAATATATATCATTTCAGACGGACGATCTCATGGAAAAATCAATCCTATCTCCTCTAAAACGAGGCAGACTTATGATTAGTCCCCAGATAAATGATACAGCAGCAGATATATGCGAGCGGCTGATAGAGATAAATTCAGGGAAAAACGCAGAAAACACAGATGCAGCAAATATAGAGGCGCAATTTGAAACCAAAATAACTCTCATCAAATTCATTCAGAAAATGTGGAGAAATGGTCTGATTCTGGAAAATGGCACAAATGGCACCAACACAATAGAAAAAAAGACATGATAACGTATATCCGGCAAAACTATACAAGGGAAATTTCACTGAAGGAATTTGGTGCACAGTTTCATTTGTCGGAAAAATACATATCACGCTACTTTAAAGAGCATTTTCATATTACGCTGTCACAGTATGTCAATCATCTCAGGCTGGAGCACGCCAGACAGCTATTGGAGGAATCAGCAGCTTCCGTTACAGAGGTTGCGATGTGCAGTGGATATCAGAATGTGAGCTATTTTATACGCAGCTTCAAGAAAATGTATGGGGTATCACCGCTTAAATATAGAAATTTTCAAACTTTACCTTGACAAAGTGGAAAAAAGAGCATAAAGTATATAAAAAGATTAATTAAACAGTGTTTCAAAACCGATGAGAAAGAAGAGTAGACTTTTCCGGATATCTCAGAGAGCTGCAGATGGTGGGATTGCAGTATGGATGGATTTGTTGAATGGCCTTTCGAGGGTGATCCGAAGCGTTTGATCGGGCAGAACATAGTTTTTTAACGATCAAATCAGTAGGCATCACCGGGAACCGAACCCGTTATCAATCCGGCATGTATATTAGTACATGATAGAGTGGACGCATTGTCAATTTGAGTGGTACCGCGATAATAAGATTTTATTACCGTCTCAAGCATTAGCTTGAGGCGGTTTTTTTGCATAAACACCCACATGATGAAATATCGTTAGCGCAAATTTGATTTGAGGCTATGACATTTGGCTTGTTGCGGCAGGTTTATGAGAAAATCGCGAACATCGGGAAACAAACACTTCACAAAGAAAGTGAGGAATTCAATATGAAAAAGAAAGTGTTATCAGTAATTTTAGCAGCAGTTTGCACCATGGGCCTTATGGCAGGCTGTGGAGCAGAGGGGTCAAAGGGATCTACACAGAGTGGCTCAAAGGGTGACGGCTACACAGTAGGTATTTCGCAGTTTGCAGAGCATGGCTCTCTTGACAACTGCAGGGGGGGCTTCTTAGAGGGTCTCAAGGAAGAGGGCATCGAGGAAGGTAAAAACCTAAAGGTTGATTACCAGAATGCACAGACAGATACCGGTACGGCAAGCACTATTGCAGACAGCTTCGTGTCTGAGAAGGTTGATATGATTTGTGCCATCGCTACACCATGTGCAGCCAGCGCCTACAATTCAGCTATGAATGCAGACATTCCAACAGTATACACAGCAGTTTCAGATCCTGTTACAGCAGGTCTTGCTAAGGAGGACGGCTCAAGTGTCGGAAATATCACAGGTTCATCAGACGTGCTTCCTGTTGAGGAGCAGCTTAAGATGATCAGACAGATGATGCCGGATGCTAAGAAAATCGGTATTCTCTACACCACAAGTGAGGCAAACTCCTGCAGTACAATTGAAGAGTACAAAAAAGCTTGCTGATAAATATGATTTTGAAATCGTTGACACAGGAATAAATACATCAGCAGATATTGAGATTGCAGCATCAGATCTTGTTTCCAAGGTTGACTGTCTCTGCAACCTTACAGATAACACAGTTGTAAATGCACTCCAGACTGTTCTCGACAAGGCAAATGGAGCAAAGATTCCGGTATTCGGAAGTGAAATTGAGCAGGTTAAATCAGGCTGTGTCGCTTCAATGGGAATTGATTACTACCAGCTTGGAATCAAGACAGGAAAGATGGCAGCAAAGATTTTAAAGGGTGAGGAGAAAGCCTCTGACACTCCGTTTATCACAGCTTCAAAGGCAGAGCTTTATGTAAACACTGCAGCAGCAGACAAGATTGGCATGACACTTGATGCAGATTATATCAAGGATGCAGCCGAGACATTTGATAAGATTGAAGTAAAATAGTTACGTTGATTTTTAAAGCAGGGGAGGATACACCGTGACACTAGTTTTAAGCGTTTTAGAGCAGGGCATGATTTATGCGATCATGGCTCTTGGAATATATATCACATACACCATACTGGATTTTCCGGATCTGACCGTAGATGGAAGCTTTCCACTTGGAGCGGCACTTTCGGCGGTACTCATCACAAAGGGCGTTAATCCGATACTCACACTGCTTGTGACATTTGCGGCAGGTGCGTTTGCCGGAATGCTGACAGGAATCATACATGTGAAGCTCAAGGTGCGTGATCTTTTATCGGGAATTATCATGATGACAGCGCTTTACACGGTGAATCTTCGTATTGCAGGAAGAGCAAACCTGCCAATATACAATATGACCACACTTTTCGACAATGATTTTGTCAGAAATGTATTTAAGGGCGGCTTAGCACAGTTTTGAAATGTGATTATCATCCTTGTTATCACACTTGTGATGAAATTCCTGCTCGACTGGTACATGAGCACAAAGTCAGGATATCTGCTTCGCGCCGTAGGTGACAATGAGACTATCGTTACATCTATGGGTGTGGACAAGGGCATCACAAAAATCATCGGCCTTGCAATCGCCAATGGCCTTTGCAGCTTAAGTGGATGCATTTTTGCACAGCAGCAGCGTTATTTTGATGTTTCCATGGGAACCGGAACAATGGTTATCGGACTGGCGAGCGTTATTATCGGAATCAGCCTGCTTAAAAAGGCAACATTTTTGCGTGTGACCTCGAGTGTTGTTATCGGAGCGATTGTATACAAGGCCTGTGTGGCGATCGCTATAAAGCTTGGTATGCCGTCGAGCGATTTGAAGCTCATTACAGCGGTATTGTTCCTCATCATTCTGGTGCTTGGAATGGATAGAAACAAAAGAAAGAAGGTGGCATAATGTTAGAGCTCAACCATATCCACAAATTATATAATCCGGGAACAATCAATGAAATCTGTCTGTTTGATGATTTTAATCTGAAAATAGATGATGGACAGTTTGTTTCCGTTGTAGGAAGTAATGGCTCCGGAAAGACATCTATGCTCAACATTATCTGCGGTTCTATCCCTATTGACGGTGGCAGCATAGTGGTAAACGGCACTGACATCACAAAGCAGAAGGATTTTATCAGACACCGCCGCATAGGCCGTGTATTTCAGGATCCGTCAAAGGGAACCTGTCCTTCCATGACAATCCTTGAAAATCTGTCCATAGCTGACAACAAAGGAAAGACATACGGTCTGGGTCGTGGTACACCACAGCAGGATAGAGCATTACAAGGAGATGCTTGCCGAGTTAAACCTAGGACTTGAGGATAAGCTTCACACAAAGGTTGGGGCACTTTCAGGCGGTCAGAGGCAGACACTTGCGCTTCTCATGGCTACGATGAATCCAATCGAGTTTCTCATCCTTGATGAGCACACAGCAGCCCTCGATCCAAAGACCGCTGAGATTGTAATGCAGCTCACAGGCAAGATTGTGGCAGAGAAGAAGGTCGCAACAATCATGGTCACACACAATCTACGCTACGCTGTTGAATACGGAGATCGCCTTATCATGATGCATCAGGGCAAGGCGATAATAGACAAGGCCGGCGCCGATAAGAAGGCTATGCAGGTTGATGATATTCTTGGCACATTCAATGAGATCAGTATTGAGTGCGGAAACTAGGGTGTGCGAAATGTAAATATGAATTGAAAATGTCCTCCTGTGGGAGTATTGTATAACTATACTTCTACCAGGAGGACATTTTATATTTCAAGGATTATAGATGAGGAGATGAAAAAAGGTGATTTATTTGTGATAACCGGGATGTCGGGCGCTGAACTTGCGATAAGGGTATTAGATATACTTGATGATGATATAATCATACCCTCATCATCCCCGACATAATACATCCTCCGGCGGCACCACATTCCATAACCTCAGCAAGTCGCGGAACACTAATGTCTCGGCATAGCATCATAAGTGGATGGTGCATCGGAAGCTGTGCTGTCATCGTTTGAAGCAATATTGATACCGCCGATTGCATAAACCGGTATCTCAACCGCATCGCAGACATTTTTGAGGAAATCAAGTCCGCGCGGAGGCAGTCCTTTTTGCAGTCGGTTGCAAAAATATGTCCTGCCGTCATATATGTGGCACCAAGCTGTTCGGCTTTTATGGCATCTTCTACAGAGTGGACAGAGGTTCCGATAACCTTGAAGAATTGTTGATAATTGTCAGTGCTTTTTGACATATCTGTGGATATATTGTCAGATAGGTCTTTTTTGACATAAGCTTCGAGGATTGGCAATGGCAGATGTATATACGGATGTTCAAGCTCCATTGCTACATTTATAAAGCTGTGCAGCATGCACTGTACATCATATTTTTTACACAGAGCAATCACATCGCGTGCCAGAGACAGATATTCTGCCTCCGGCATATCCTTTTCCCTGAGCACAATTGCATGGGGATGGAGCTTACAGACGCGCTCGAGCTGTTCCATGAACGGACGGCTGCAAAGGTGTCTGTTTGTGATAGCGATTATATTATCACTCTGTAAAGCATGTTTTGAGTTTTCGTATAAGAGTTTTTCTTTATTCATATTTGTTCCAACATATTCATATATACATATTTATACCTGTTAAAATGATTACTGATTCTAATTCAAGCATTTCATTGTTTACAGGATTCCTACACGTAAATATAGTCGCTCATCACCGGCTGCAAACCATTGTCGAGCAGTGCATTAAATACCTCATCCACGCTTCTGCCATCAGAGATTTCAAACTGGTCATCGCCCTTGTCCTCTATATCGTCCACATGGCTTCCGATTCCGGTGCTGACACCGGCTGAAATCTTGGTGGCGGCAATATTTACAAGATTGTCACGCACACGCGCTACCTCTCTAGTAGATATGGTGATGCTTGCAAACGGCATGAAGAGCCTGTAAGCGCATACCACCTGAAGGAGCTGTGTCTCGTGGACATCCTTTGGATTGATACGGTCATTGTTTATGATAGGGCACAGACGAGGGCATGAGAATGCAATCTCGGCTCTTGGATATTTTTTCTGGAGCAGGTATGCGTGATATCCGGTGGCAAGCGCATCCTTCCTGAAATCATCGAGACCTAAAAGTGCAGCAAAGCCGACACCTCTCATACCACCCTTAAGAGCACGCTCCTGTGCATTTACACGGTAAGGGAAAATTCTCTTGTGTCCGGCAAGGTGGAGAGTCTCGTATTTATCAGAGTTGTAGGTCTCCTGGAAAACGGTCACATAGTCAGCACCGCACTCGTGCAGGTATGCGTACTCGTCAGAGTTCATAGGATAAACCTCAAGACCTATAACCTTGAAATATTTGCGGGCAATTTTGCATGCCTCTCCAATGTATTCGACGTCTGACATTTTCTTGCTCTCACCGGTGAGAATCAGGATTTCCTGAAGACCGGTTTTGGCAATTGCAGCCATTTCCTTTTCGATTTCTGAGGCATTCAGCTTTGCGCGGTTGATTTTATTGTGACAGTTGAAACCACAGTAGATACAGTAGTTTTCGCAGTAGTTTGATATGTAAAGCGGTGTAAACATGCACACGCTGTTGCCGAAGTGCTTTCTGGTCTCAAGCTGTGCAGCCTGTGCGATTTCCTCAATAAATGGCTGTGCAGCAGGCGAGAGCAGAGCCTTGAAATCCTCCAATGTGCGGTATTCGTGGGAGAGCGCCGCGCGTACATCGGCTGCGGTGTATTTGGTCGTAGTCGTAGGCATCCATTTCGGCAACAACCCTGTCCATGATATCGGAGTCAAGCACCTCCATATCAGGCAGATATTTCATATGGTCTATTCTGTTTTTCTTCATGTCCTCGAGGATTACTTCGTTTACAATGCTGTCGTTGAAGTGGTCATCGTGGGCGATATTTGCATTGGTATCTTTGTCATTTGTTATATTTGTATCGTTAGTCATTATGTGTTCCCTTCAAAAGCTAAGTGTCATTTATGATTAGTCGCGCAGATATCCTGTAAGAGGAGATGATGCGCTGGCGCCTTTGGTCAGAGTGCGTCCGAGTCCTGACAGATAAGCCATTCTTCCGGCCTCGATAGCCTTTTTAAATGCCTCTGCCATTATCTCAACATCACCGGCTGTTGCAACAGCAGTGTTTGCCATGACTGCGGCAGCACCCATTTCCATAGCCTCGCATGCCTGTGAAGGACGGCCTATGCCTGCATCCACGATGATAGGCAGATCGATTTCGTCAATCAGAATCTGGATAAATTCCTTTGTGCAGATACCTTTGTTTGAGCCGATTGGTGCGCCGAGAGGCATGATGCAGGCAGCGCCGGCGTTTGCAAGGTCTCTTGCTACGTTGAGGTCAGGATACATGTAAGGCATTACGACAAAGCCCTCCTTTGGCGAGAATCTCTGTAGCCTTTATTGTCTCAAAGTTGTCCGGGAAGCAGATATTTGCTGTCGCGCATGATTTCAATTTTTACGAAGTCTCCACAGCCCAGCTCGCGGGATAAACGTGCGATTCTTACAGCCTCATCGGCATTTCTGGCGCCTGATGTGTTTGGAAGCAGTGTGACATTGTCCGGAATATAGTCGAGGATGTTTGCCAGTCCTCCATCGTTTGCACGGCGCAGAGCCAGTGTGATAATCTGTGCATCAGCTTTCTCAATGCAGGCCTTTACCAGGTCGAGTGAAAACTTTCCCGAACCGAGAATGAAACGTGAGGTAAACTCGTGACCTCCTAAAACTAATTTGTCGTTTGCTAAATCTATATTTTTACTCATGATTAACTCCTTATATTTTTATTGATGGTGTAAAAAGTGTTTGATTTTAATCAGCCCCCGCCCATAAAGCTTAAAATCTCTACCACATCGCCGTCGGCGATAGCAGTGCTGTCATACTCAGTCTTTGGAAGAATCTCTTCATTCAGCTCCACAACGATGTGCTTAGGGTTGTAATTGTTAGCTGAAAGATACTGCGAAACAGTCATGCCGCATACATCTGCAGCGTCTTTACCGTTGATTTTTACCATTGTGCGTCTCCTTTCCGGATTGAGATGTGGAAAAAGCGGGGATTACCCCGAAGCAATACACTAAAAAAGAGTTCACAAAGAAATACACCCGCGGTGGTGTACCCCTTCATGAACTCTGTTCACTCTCAAAAATCCGTTATTAAACTATGTAAATATGTAAAATTAAAAGGGAGATACCAATAATTTTACAAACATGAGTATAGTACCTTGCACCGGCAAAGTCAACTGATTTTTAATAAAACCGCATTACGTTACTGATATGTAGTAACTGCATTACAACAATTTCCAACAAATTTTACATAACGCGGACAGTATATTTTCATTAGAATGATATGATTAAAGGGTCAAAAGGTATCATCGATGTCATAAATGAGGGGCAAAATACCTTTTGACCCTCATATCATGTAATAAAAGGTAATAAAAATGATATTGAATAATTTCTAATAGTTCCTGATTTGATGGAGGAAAATAATGTTTGACGAAGAAATGATAACAAAATACAGATACATAATATTACTTCTTGGTACAGCAGCATCGTTTGTGCTTGGCTTTGCAGTGGCATTTGCACTTGCTAAGCTGTGTGGAGTGATGGTTGTAAAGGCAGTGCTCAATATCGCTTTCACGGCGGGCGGTATCACAGGAATGCTTGGATTTGTGTGCATATGTCTGGCTGAGCTTAGACGCATATAGTACATCAGAAAGCTGATGTATCGCGCGGTTTTGCGAATGTGTGTGGGGGAATCTGAATAGTTACTAATAAGAAAAGAAAGGAAACGGAATAAATAATTTTGACATACGACGAAATAAAAAAGAACAAAGAAATATGTGAATGCCTGCGAAAGGGAGATGAAAACCTCGGAGTGCTGGGCTACACAGATCATTCGGCGGCACACTGCACGATGGTTGCAAAGCGTGCCGCATATATTTTAAAAAAAATTCGGATACAGTGAAGAGGATATTGAGCTTGTAAAGATAGCGGGCTTTATGCATGATATTGGAAATGTGGTCAACAGAAAGCATCATGCTGAGTACGGAGCGATTTTAGCGAACGAGATTCTCAAAAAAGACTGATATGAGCATGAAGGACAGGATTACGGTTGTCTCTGCGATAGGTCATCACGATGAGTCCACAGGAGGAGCAACGGATCCGGTCTCTGCAGCTCTTATCATTGCAGACAAGACGGATGTGCGAAGAAACCGTGTCAGAAGGCAAAGGAAAATTTTGACATTCACGACAGGGTAAATTACGCTGTTACGGATGCGGCGCTCAAGATTAATATAGATAAAAAGGTCATTGCGCTCAATCTTCAGATTGATACAAGCATCTGCTCGATGTATGAGTATTTTGACATTTTCTTAGGGCGCATGATGATGTGCCGCGGTGCCGCCGGGATACTCGGAGCTACCTTCAAGCTCACTGCCAATGGCTCTAAGGTATTGTGATGAGTGCATGGGCAGATATTATTGGGCAAAAAATCATCAATGGATCTGAATAGTTACTGATTTCGTATAAAAAGTGCATATTCGCACACGAACAAAACAAAATACAAATTTTATTGAAAAACTTACTTATAAAGTTTCTCAGCTCTTGAACTTAAAAATGATTGATAGTATAATTTAAGCGATTGGTGAAAATAAGATTAAATGATAAGGAGGAAATCGCAATGATTACCTGGAACAACTTGGATACCCTGGAATCCTTCAAGGAGCTTTCTAAAGTGGGACGTGTTGACATAAAAGAGGCCATGTCAGGAGACAATGGCGCTAAGCGTGTCAAGGAGTACAACATCCCAATGGCAGAGGGATTCACTTACAACTTCGCTGCAAAGCAGGTGGACGCAGATGTGCTTGAGGCACTTGCAAAGCTTGCAAAGGAGGCACAGCTTACAGAGAAATTTGAGGCACTTTACAATGGTGCTGTTATCAATACAGGTGAGAACCGTCTCGTTCTTCACCAGCTTACCCGTGGACAGCTCGGAGATGCTGTAGTGGCAGACGGAGTTGACAAGCGTAAATTCTACGTAGAGCAGCAGGAGAGAATCGCTGAGTTCGCAAACAAGGTTCACTCAGGCGAGATTACAAACGCAGCAGGAGAGAAGTTTACAACAGTTGTTCAGATTGGAATCGGCGGAAGCGATTTAGGACCTCGTGCTATGTACTTAGCACTTGAGAACTGGGCAAAGAAAAACAATACATTCAAGATGGAAGCCAAATTCATCAGCAATGTTGACCCTGATGATGCGGCAAGCGTGCTGGCATCAGTTGACGTAGCTCACTCTATTTTCATATTAGTATCAAAATCAGGTACAACACTTGAGACTCTTACAAATGAGTCATTCGTAAAGGATGCATTAAAGAACGCAGGACTTGATGCTTCTAAGCACATGATTGCCGTAACAAGCGAGACATCACCGCTTGCAAAGAGCGATGATTACCTTGCAGCCTTCTTCATGGACGACTTACATCGGAGGACGTTACTCATCAACATCAGCAGTTGGTGGAGCAGTTCTCTCACTTGCATTCGGTCCTGAAGTATTTGCACAGTTCCTCGACGGAGCAGCAGCAGAGGATAAGCTTTCAAAGAATGCAAACATCATGGAGAATCCTGAGATGCTTGACGCACTCATCGGTGTTTACGAGAGAAACGTACTCGGATATCCTAGCACAGCAGTGCTTCCATACTCACAGGCACTCAGCCGTTTCCCTGCACATTTACAGCAGGCTGATATGGAGTCAAACGGCAAGTCGGTTAACCGTTTTGGTGAGTCTGTAAATTACGTGACAGGACCGGTTATCTTTGGTGAGCCTGGAACAAACGGACAGCACTCATTCTATCAGCTCCTTCATCAGGGAACAGATATTGTGCCACTCCAGTTCATCGGCTTCAAGAACAACCAGCTTGACACAGATGTAGTCATCCAGGACAGCACAAGCCAGCAGAAGCTCTGCGCAAACGTAGCAGCTCAGATTGTTGCATTTGCATGTGGTAAGGCAGACGACAACAAGAACAAGAACTTCGAGGGTGGACGTCCATCCAGCATCATCATCGGAGACCAGGTAAATCCTGCATCTCTTGGTGCACTCCTTGCACACTTTGAGAACAAGATCATGTTCCAGGGCTTCTTATGGAATGTAAACAGCTTCGACCAGGAAGGTGTTCAGCTTGGAAAGCTACTTGCAAAGAAGGTTCTCGCACATGAGACAGACGGAGCGCTTAAGGAACTCAGCGATATGCTTAATATTTAGCACATCGTTTTGCAGTAAGGTAAGATACAGAAATATAAAAACGAGCCACAATCCTGTGGGTATCAGGATTGCAGGCTCGTTTTATTCTGCCATAAATCATCCGGGTTAAAGATGATGCATGACGAATTGGGTGAGATAATTTATTTAGGTTTATAGTTACTAATGTTGATAAATGTTATCATTATTTGTGTGCTTTGTGAAAGACAATATCATCCTTGATATTGCTGTCGTATTTGGTATAAGCACGGCCTTGGCTGTTCTTTCCGGCTGCATCACTGTCGTCCTTCTCAGGACCGTTCTCCATCCACCAGGCATAGGCTGCAGCGCCGATACAAACGGCAGCACACACGACAATTATTATTGTTTCAAGCATTTTAAATCCTCCGTTTTACTTTGTCAGCATGACGCGGAGAAAATGTTTATTTAATGTATCTAAGTTATATTTCCTCCGCATATGCGCGAGTTTTGAAATAATCAGCGAAGGAAATTAGTTTATGCCCATCCTTGTCGTGGATAAAACGGATAATAAAGCGCCGGCTCGTGTTTGTGAGGCATATGCGCATGACCACGATAGCGGCATATGCGAATAAAATAATATGTATTAACTGGAGTAACGCACCCAGCCAGCTTAAATTGGATGTAAGCCTGCCTAGAAAACCAAGCGAAGAGGTACGGATGCGGCATATGACTGCAGGAAAAGAAGGTATTTCTTCTATATACTGGCAATCCATGAGTGCCGACATATCTGACTCTGAATAAAGCACTGCGCGTGAGTCCAAGACTTCCTGCTGTGGAAGCGCGGCCTTATCAGAAGAGGCATAAGAGCCCCAGACAACCCTGTGATCGTATGAACCGTATGCTGTGCGGTCAGGATCAAATTCGTCCAGATTTTTGTCGAGACTTAGAAAGGAGCAGAATATAAGACATAGCAACAGTGGTAAAACCAGTATTTTCTTCATGAGAGTCCGCTCCTTTCCTTCCAATTTATGTTTCTATTTTCTTCCTTTAGGTTAAAAAAGTCAACTTGTAAGTAGATTTCTTTTCAAAAATATTGAAATTCTTAATGGGCTGTAATTGTAACCAAATGATTATCTTAAATCAATGATATACATATTGCATAAAAAATAATCGAGAATTTATGCAAGTTTGTGCATCACGATAATAGACATTTTTCATGACACGTGATACTATAATTAACGTAAAAACCCCCCAATACATTATATATTTTTACTATCCCCATAGTAAAATACCTTCTCCTAAAGGACAGCAGAACGATGGCTGTTCTTTTTTTTTGTCCCAAAATAGTGTATATTTCGGGAAACAAGCAGATACAATATTGTTGAAATGATTTAGACATGATACAATCGGATTAGATATTAGATAGCACGCAAGAAGCGAGACATGCTGATAACAGCTCTCTTTCTTCAAGCCTGCAGACATTGAAGGCTCTGATGTCATAATTCAGAGTCACTGACACCAAATACTGTGAGCAGATGATAGTTGATTCACGTATGAGGAGGAAGAACATTTTAAGATTTAGGGTGTACTTCCGGCGAAGTGCACCCTTTGTTAGTGAACAAAGAGGTACAATAACCGCATGCGCATCTGCATGCTCGCATGCAAGGGCGTATGTGGTTATTGGACATCCCAACATAAATTGAAAATTGTAGCAGCGTCAAGCTGCGGAGAAGCCTCGAAAGAGGCGAATTTTCAATTAATGTTGGGGCTTTGTTCTCATTAAATACAAAGAGGTACAATAACCGCATATTAAATATTATAAGGAGTAACGCATGGAAACGAGAATAGCCCTGATCGGCATTATAGTTGAAAACCCGGATTCGGTTGAGCAGCTTAATCATCTGCTGCATGAGTACGGCAGCTTTATTGTTGGGCGCATGGGTATCCCATACGAGAAAAAGAACGTGAATATCATCAGTGTGGCGATTGACGCACCACAGGATATTATCAGTGCTTTGTCCGGCAGGATTGGCAGGCTGGATGGCATAGGAGTGAAGACAGTTTACTCTAATAAATAAAGCAGAGCAGACTACAGGAGAAAGCATGACCGAAAATACAGCAATAATAAAAATTATAGATGAAATTACGGCCTGCCGGAATATCACCCTCGAGCAGCTGCATATGCTGCTTGAGACGGATGATATGCAGGCAGTTGATTACCTTAGAAAGAGGGCATCTGAGAAAGCACACGAGACCTATGGCAATCAGGTTTTTATACGAGGGCTGATAGAGTTTACCAACTACTGCAAAAACGACTGTCTCTACTGCGGTATAAGGCACAGCAATACTCATGCGGACCGCTACCGCCTGAGTACGGAGCAGATTATGGCATGCTGCGAGAGCGGCTATGAGCTTGGTTTTCGTACCTTTGTGCTGCAGGGAGGTGAAGATCCGTACTACACGGATGAGCGCATCTGTGAGATAGTGTCCGGGATTAAGGCAAAGTATCCGGATTGCGCAGTTACACTCTCTATCGGAGAAAAGTCAAAGGAGAGCTATCAGAGCTATTTTGATGCAGGGGCAGACAGATATCTGCTGCGCCATGAGACTGCGGATGAAAAGCATTACAGTAGGCTTCATCCGGCAGAGATGTCACTTGCAAACAGAAAGCAGTGCCTTTGGGATTTGAAAGAGATAGGATATCAGGTGGGCTGCGGCTTCATGGTCGGCTCGCCGGGACAGACAGTGGAGACCTTGTATGAAGATTTGCAGTTTATAAAGGAGCTTGAGCCTCACATGGTTGGAATCGGTCCGTTCATATCGCAGAAGGATACACCTTTTGCAAACGAGAAGTCAGGTACGATGGATGAGACGCTTCGTCTGCTTTCAATCATCAGGCTCATACATCCAAAAGTGCTGCTGCCTGCCACAACAGCGCTTGGCACAATCCATCCGCTCGGCAGGGAAAAGGGCATACAGTCGGGTGCCAATGTCGTGATGCCAAACCTCTCACCGGTCAATGTCCGTGACAAATACAAGCTCTACGACAATAAAATCTGCACCGGAGATGAGGCGGCAGAGTGCCGCTACTGTATGGAAAACCGGATGAAGAGCATCGGCTATCAGGTAGTGGTGTCGCGTGGGGACTACGCAGATTTTTGATTAATAGTTACGATTAATAAATATAAAACAACACCAGGATATAGAAGGAGATAAAAATGTACAACGTAAAATCATTAAAGGCTGAAGAATTTATTTCAGACGAGGAAATCAAAGAGACTCTCGAATACGCAGAGGCAAACAAAAATAATATAGGGCTTATCGATGCGATTATCGAGAAAGCAAAGCTAAAAAAAGGACTCACACACAGAGAGGCATCAGTGCTTTTAGCCTGTGAGATTCCGGAGAAGCTTGACGAGGTTTACAAGCTTGCTCAGCAGATAAAGAAGGATTTCTACGGAAACAGAATCGTGCTTTTTGCACCGCTTTATCTGTCAAACTACGTGTGAACGGCTGTGTTTACTGTCCATATCACATGAAAAATAAGCATATTGCGAGAAAGAAGCTCACTCAGGAGGAGATAGTAAAGGAGGTCACAGCCCTTCAGGATATGGGACACAAGCGTCTTGCAATCGAGGCAGGAGAGGACCCTGTAAACAATCCGATTGAGTATATTCTCGAGTGTATCAACACAATCTACAGCATCAAGCATAAAAAAACGGAGCTATCCGCCGAGTAAATGTAAATATCGCTGCCACTACAGTGGAGAATTACAGAAAGCTCAAGGAGGCAGGAATCGGAACATACATACTCTTCCAGGAGACATATCACAAGGAGAGCTATGAGCAGCTTCATCCGACAGGACCAAAGCATGACTATGCATATCACACAGAGGCCATGGACCGTGCTATGGAGGGCGGCATTGATGATGTGGGACTTGGTGTACTTTTTTCGGACTGGACAAATACAAGTACGAGTTTGCAGGACTTTTGATGCATGCAGAGCACCTTGAGGCAGTGCACGGTGTAGGTCCTCACACCATCAGTGTGCCGCGTATAAAGCACGCAGATGATATAGACCCGGATGTATTTGACAATGGCATAAGCGATGATACCTTTGCCAAAATATGCGCACTTATCCGTATTTCAGTGCCATACACAGGAATGATAATCTCAACCCGTGAGAGTCAGGCTGTCCGTGAAAAGGTTCTGCCGCTCGGTGTTTCACAGATCAGCGGCGCATCAAAGACAAGTGTTGGAGGCTATGCAGACCCGGAGGCTGAGAAAAATGCAGAGGCAACATCGGAGCAGTTTGATGTCAGCGACCAGAGAACACTTGACGAGGTGGTAAACTGGCTTATAAAGATGGACTATATTCCGTCCTTCTGTACAGCCTGCTACAGAGAAGGCAGAACGGGAGACCGTTTTATGGCACTGTGCAAGAGCATGCAGATACTTAATTGCTGTCATCCGAACGCACTCATGACACTTAAGGAGTATCTCGAGGACTATGCAAGCCCGCAGACAAGAGAGCTTGGAATGAAGCTCATCGACAGGGAAATAGAAAAGATTACCAATCCAAAGGTTAAGCAGACCTGCTATGAGCATATACATGATATAGCAGACGGAAAGCGTGATTTCCGTTTCTAAAGGAGGAAATATGGGAAATTTGAATGAGACGCCTTCTGCCAACAGACTTCATATAGGTATATACGGAAAGACAAACAGTGGTAAGTCATCTCTGATAAATGCGGTTACAAAGCAGGAGGTTTCCATTGTAGCTGACGTGGCAGGTACGACAACCGACCCTGTGTACAAGCCGATGGAGATACATCCGCTCGGACCGTGCGTGATTATTGATACGGCGGGCTTTGATGATGACAGTGAGCTTGGTGAAAGACGTGTGGAAAAGACCCATCTGGCAGCAGAGAAGACAGACATAGCCGTTGTAGTGCTTGATATTGCAGAGGTCATTGCTGCAAAAAGGCAGGGGTACCGTAAGCTTTTAAGGATGAGGCAGAGTGGAGCCTTCTATTTGCAAAAAAACATACTCCGGTTGTATTTGCCTTAAACAAGATAGACGAGATTTTGCTTTCCACAGAGGCACAGGAAAAGAGCAGGGGAAAGCTTGACAATGCTGCAATAGAGGCCGCAAAGTGCTGGGTTTATGAGGAAAACAGTGCTGTGATGGGCAAAAATGCAGACAATAGCTTTGAGGTTGTAGCAGTCAGCGCATTAAAGGGCAAGGGAATGGATGCCGTTATCTCTGCACTCACACGCCTTTTGCCTGAGGATTTCGGACAGGAATTTATCCTGGGAGACCTTGTTTGTGAGACAGACCTGGTGCTTCTTGTTATGCCACAGGATATCCAGGCGCCAAAGGGCAGACTCATATTGCCACAGGTGCAGACACTCAGGGAATTGCTCGATAGAAAATGTCTTGTGATGAGCACGACGACTGACAAAATGACAGATGCGCTTGCAGCATTATCTCACGCCAAAGCTCATCGTGACAGATTCACAGGTGTTTGGCTATGTGTACGAGCACAAACCGGCGGAGAGTATGCTCACATCATTTTCAGTGCTTTTTGCAGCATACAAGGGTGATCTGCCATACTATGTGGAGAGCGCAAGGGCAATTGATGCCTTAAAGCCATCCTCAAGAGTGCTTATCGCAGAGTGCTGTACACATGCGCCTCTTGCGGAGGATATAGGCAGAGTGAAGCTTCCGAACCTGCTTCGAAAGCGTGTCGGTGAGGAGCTTACCGTGGATATTACAAGCGGTACAGACTTCCCTGATAGTCTATCTCAGTATGACCTCATTATCCAGTGCGGTGCTTGCATGTTTAACAGAAAATATGTATTATCAAGAATAGACAGGGCACGCACTCAGCATGTGCCGATGACAAACTATGGCGTGGCAATAGCACACCTGACAGGAATACTCGATAAGGTGAGCATGCCCTAGAAAAGCCTTAAAAGCCGGGAGGAAGAGAAGCTATCGGTATGACGAAAACAAGTGATTTTGATGACAAAGTGAATTATAGTGACGATTATAAAGGTAATTATAGCAATTATTACAGCAGCGATTATAGAGACAATTACAGTGCAATTATAGCGCCACCGGTTACGCTCGTCTAGCGAAGAGTCTTATTGATATAGTAAAAGAGCAGCAGGCGAAGCTTGGCTACAGGAAGGAAATAGTCAGACTGTATTATCCTCTTTCCACGTTCAGACATTTCTTTGAGTGTGCAGGGGATGACAATAAAATTGTAGCCGGCATGATTTCAGAGCAGCAGATGCTTGAAATCCTTGCGCAGGAGAACCTGCCAAAACAGCTTACTGACACCATAGGTGAGATAAAGGTCACCGCAAAAAATGAGCGCTTCTGCGTAGAGATACCACCTGAGGGCAGTGAGTATGTGCATGAAAACACTGCCGACAACGAGTTCATAAGTGAGCTGATTGCGCTTGTCGGCACGCATGGCTGCACCATGGAGCAGATAACAGAGCTGTTTTACAAATACTCGGACGACATCGAGAAAAAGGATATGCAAAACGGTGAGTTTGACTGTTACATCCGCTTCTTAAATGACCCATATGACACATATTATTACTGCTTCCATGATGAGGGATGTCATATCATATACCATAGATTTCTGCCGCAGGATTATGCGGACTTTGGATTTTAATGGATATGTTTCTTTCTTTTGGGTTGTTGGTCTTTGAATTTACTTTGAAGTTACACGGAAACATAGTTTGACAAAAATATAACAATCGTAATATAATGGCGGTTGAGAGTATGGTTTATGTATAATACGCGCACGCTGAGTGAGGGAGACACGATGTTATTGTTCATACCTTAATGTGAACAGCAGCACAGCAGGCACAGCATAGCAGGAGATATACACATGGCAACATTTACCAGAAAAGCCATAATGAAGACTTTTTTACATATACTGAAAAACAAACCGCTTGACAGGATTAGTCAAGGATATATGCGAGCAATGTGAGATAAACAGAAATACATTTTACTATTATTTCAAGGACATATATGATGTGCTTGAGGCCATATTTGAGGACGAGGTCAGGCTTGTGATGGATGAGGCAAAGGAAGGCGTGACATTTCATGATGCATATGCCAGAGTCGCTGCCCTTATTCTTAATAACCGCGAGGCGATAATGCACATTTATGCATCGGAAAACGGCAGGGTATTAAGGACATATCTGGATGCCGTGGTTACGCAGGTGGTGCGCCGCTTTGTGTTGGAAAAGGCAGAGGGCTACAGCCTGGATGATAGTGACATTGCTTTTATCACGGCGTTTTACAGCAACGGAATCGTGGGCAGTACAATTAAGTGGATTGAGAGAGGCAGTATGATGAGCAGCTTGCCTGAGAACATTACGGCAAATGGCGTTGGACTGTCAAAAAGCCAATACAACAGAGATATTGTTAAGAGAATAGGTGACTCTTTCGATGCCACAATTTATGATATGATTGAGTGCTGCCTGTAGGCAGGCGGATATTGGATGACAAAATAATTCGAACAGATTTGATAGAGTGTCTGAATTTCAGACACTCTTATTTTTTTGTCCGTTTTAAATTGGCTGTTGCAGGATTAGAATAGCAGACAAAAAGGAGGGAGATACTTTATGCACACATTGGTACATGTAAAAAATGCATACACTGTCATGACAATATGCCTGATTGCATTGGGGGCAGCTTTTGTTGTTCATGCCACAGCTTGGACTTAGGACTTTGTGCGTGGTGTATGGAGTGTTTCTCATAGTATACGGAGTGACAAAGTTGTCCGGATATTTTGCAAAGGATTTATTTCAGCTTGCGTTTCAGTTTGACCTGGCGCTTGGGATAGTTTCAATAGTGCTTGGAATCATAATTATTAAAAAAACTGAGTATATTATAGAGATATTGTCCACAGCAATAGGCATTTTTATGTTGGTAGATGGAGCGTTCAAGATACAGACTGCAGTGGAAGCAAAACGCTTTGGCATCGAGAACTGGTGGCTCATACTCGTGATGTCATTTGTAGTGGCATTTGTGGGAATACTGCTTCTCGTGACACCATTTGAGACCGCAGGCATGATAGTGAGATTAATAGGACTGAATTTGAGTCTTGACGGAATACTAAATTTATTTGTCGTCAGAAATACCGTTGAAACAATAAGGAGGAATACAAAGTGGGAAATTTAGGACATCAGGCAGCGAGACTTGCTGCATCAAAAATATGTGACAACATTGTAAAAGGACTTTGCAAGGACCCGGAGACAGAGGTTGTAAAGCTTATCGACATGTGGCAGAAATTTATGGGCGATGAGAAGATTGATTTAAACTATGACAGTGCGCGCAAGATGATCTGTGATAAGGACTGCACGCTCAACAAGTACATGCATCGTCTTATCAACGAGATAGATCCTCATGTATTAAAGACAATCGCGCTCAATCTGGGCTTTTAGGCATTTGTTTACGGCACAAAAACCATCCGTAAAAATCGTGAAAAGTATGGCTGCAATGTGCCATGGCTCATTCTTATGGATCCGACAAGTGCCTGCAATCTCCACTGTACAGGCTGCTGGGCAGCAGAGTATGGCCACAAGCTGAACCTTACCTTTGATGAGATGGATAAGGTCGTAACACAGGGCAAGGAGCTTGGAGTATACCTGTATATGTTCACAGGAGGGGAGCCTCTTGTCAGAAAAGATCAGACCTTGTTAAGCTCTGTGAGAAGCACAGTGACTGTGCATTTCTGGCATTCACAAACGGCACACTCGTGGATGAGGCCTTCTGCGCAGACTTAAAGCGTATCGGAAATCTGTACCTTGCAATAAGTCTTGAGGGCTTCTCAGAGGTAAACGACCTAAGACGAGGCACCGGTGTATTTGCAAAGGTTATGCATGCAATGGATTTGCTTAAGGAAAACGGACTTGTTTTCGGTACATCAATATGTTACACTTCAAAGAACTATAAGACAGTTACCAGTGATGAGTTTATCGACATGATTGTGGAAAAGGGCTGCCGCTATGCGCTTTACTTCCACTATATGCCTGTCGGAAACGATGCATCACTGGAACTTTTACCAAACCCACAGCAGAGGCTTTACATCAAGGACCGTGTCCGTGAGATCAGAAATATGACAAGCGGCAAGGGAATTTTCACTATGGATTTCCAGAACGACGGCGAGTTTGTCGGAGGATGTATCGCAGGAGGAAGAAACTACTTCCATATCAATGCAAACGGCGATGCTGAGCCATGTGTATTTATCCACTACTCAGGAGCCAACATCCGTACACACAGCATGCTTGAGATTTTGAAACAGCCGCTTTTCATGGCATATCATGATAACCAGCCATTTAATGAGAATCACTACAGACCATGTCCTATGCTTGAAAATCCTGAGATCTTACAGCGGCTCGTAAAGGAAACAGGTGCAAAATCAACTGATTTGCAGTCGCCTGAGAGCGCGGAGCACCTGTGCAACAAGTGTAAGGAGTATGCGCAGGCATGGAAGCCTTGTGCCGATAAGCTTTGGGCGGAGGAAGGACACAGTAATTAATGATATTTGAAACACATGCCCATTATGATGATGACAGATTTAAGGACGACCGTGATGAAACAATAAAACGCGTCCATGAAAAAGGAGTTGCCCCGATAATAAATGTCGGGGCTTCTATTGGCTCTACCATGACTACAATAGAGCTTGCAAAGAAATATGACTTTATATATGCGGCGGTTGGAGTGCATCCAAGCGACATAGCTGATTTAAACGAGGAAACCTTTGCATGGCTTAGGGAACAGACTGCATGGGAAAGGGCTGTTGCAGTCGGGGAAATCGGACTGGATTATTACTGGGATAAGGAGCCAAATGTGCAGGAAAACCAGCGCTACTGGTTTAAGCGTCAGCTTGAGCTTGCAGCAGAAGCATCGCTGCCGGTTATCATACACTCGCGTGATGCAGCACAGGACACCATGGAAATCATGACAGAAGCAGCAAAAAAAAGAATATCCGCGGCGTGATACACTGCTATTCATATTCACCGGAGATGGCACTGGAGTATGTAAAGCTGGGATATTATATCGGAGTGGGAGGTGTCGTAACTTTCAAGAATGCAAAGAAGCTGGTACAGACAGTGTCAGAGCTTCCACTTGATAGAATCCTTCTTGAGACAGACTGTCCATACATGGCTCCGGAGCCACATCGAGGCACAAGGAATGATTCGTCAAACATTCCATATGTGATAAAGAAGATAGCAGAAATCAAGGGCACTACACCGGATGAGGTAGAGCGCACGACACGGGCCAATGCATTTGAACTGTTCACACGTGTAAGTGATTGAGCCACAACTTGAGGTATGAAAACCGCGAAAATTTACAAATATAAAATACGCAGAAATAAACGGCATTTCATGTTTCGATAAAAATCTTTAGACATGATCCGTACAGAATCTTAAAAGCGTATCATCGATGCATGCTTGCATGCAATTCGATGAAAAACCGCGAAAATTCACGAATATAATTGAAATCATTTCATGTGATAATATAAAAAATAAAGACAGCAGTTAGACTGTCGCATCAGATGAAACGACACAAGGAGTGCATATCATGGCATATTTGGGAAATCCTAAGAACACAATCGAGGTTCTGCAGAAATACAATTTCAATTTTCAAAAGAAATTCGGACAGAACTTCCTTATTGATACAGGCATTTTGGAGGAAATCATAGACTCGGCCGGCATCACAAAGGACGATATGATACTTGAGATAGGCCCGGGAATAGGTACGATGACACAGTATCTGTGTGAGTCGGCGCGCCAGGTAATAGCAGTCGAGATAGATACAAATCTGATACCTATACTTAAGGATACTCTGAGTGAATATGATAATGTAAAGGTCATAAATGATGATATATTAAAGGTAGACATAAATGCTCTGGCAGAAGAATATAATAATGGTAAGCCGATAAAGGTTGTTGCAAACCTGCCATATTACATAACGACACCTATTATTATGGGGCTGTTCGAGAGTCATGTGCCGATAGACAGTATTACAATTATGGTGCAGAAGGAGGTCGCAGACCGTATGCAGGCAGCTCCCGGCAAGAAGGATTACGGAGCTCTGTCACTTGCGGTGCAGTATTATTCGCACCCTGAGATAGTGGTAAATGTGCCGCCAAGCTGTTTCATGCCACAGCCAAAGGTAGGAAGCTCTGTTATATCGCTCAAGCGATACGAAAAGCCGGTGGTTGACGTAGATGATGAAAAGCTGATGTTCAAAATCATCAGGGCATCTTTCAACCAGCGCAGGAAAACTCTTGCCAACGGGCTCAACAATTTCGGTGGTATGGGACTGACCAAGGAGCAGATACAGCAGAGTATAGAGGCTCTCGGAGTTCCTGTAAATGTGCGTGGTGAGGCTCTAAGCCTTGCACAATTTGCGCAATTATCAAATATAATTGGTGCCGCAAAATAGAAAAAAGCATGAATAAATCCATGCAGACAGGACATACTATCATCAGAACAATTCAGATGATGGAGGTAATGTCCTATGAAAAAACAACAAATTGCAGCAGCGGCATGTCTCGTGGCCGGAGCCATAGGATTTGCAGCGGTATATTCAACACAGAAACCCGGGAAAGACGAGATACCAACAGAAATTTCACAGACTTCGTCTATAGTTGAGCCTACAGAGAAAAAAAGACACCACAGAAAACTACAGAAAAAGTAGACTCAGAGACAAAAATGGGACAGGAAGAATCAGCTGCAGGGCAGCAGGAAAATCAGCAGCCCACGGAAAAACAACTGCATTTTGTCCCGGAAAATGTGACAAACTGGCCTGTAAAGGGAGATGTGCTTTTGCCGTTTTCCATGGACAAGACGGTTTATTTCCCGACACTAGACCAGTATCAGTATAATCGTGGCATGGTAATACGTGCAAACGAAGGAGATGCGGTATGCTCAGTTACCGAGGGCAGGATTATAGACATATATGACAGCGCAGAGACAGGCTGCACAGTAGTGCAGGATTTAGGAGACGGCTATACGGCTACTTACGGACAGCTTGCAAATCTAACCTGCAGTGAGGGCGACGTACTTGAGGCAGGAGAAACACTTGGAACAGTTGGAAAGGTGACCAGATACTATACTGTTGAGGGAACCAATGTGTATTTTGCTATGGAACAGGATGGGAAACCGGTCAATCCTATGGACTATTTCGGAGATATATAGAGGTGAAAAGTGGAGTTTAACGAATACAATGAGAGTGTGAAAACTGGACAAATGGCATTCTTGAAAGTTACAGAAAGGACGCCGAGCTCACAATCAGATATTGCCATGAGTTGATAGATTACGGAGAAAAGACAGCTGATTCAAAGCTCTTGGGCTTTGGATACTATCATCTTGCCATGATGATACTTTATTGCCTGAATGACTACGATAACATTTTTGATATCGTGGTCAGGGCGATAGATCATCTGGAGAAGGCACAGCGTTGATTATTGAGATGGACAGAGCAGACATGGATGAAAATTATACATATATTGTAAGGTGTGCTGACGGCACACTTTACACCGGTTGGACAAATGACCTGAAAAAGCGCATAAAAGCGCATAACTCCGGGAAAGGCGCCAAATATACAAAGACACGCAGACCTGTGGAGCTGGTCTATTTCGAGCACTTTGCCACGAAAGAGGAGGCAATGAGCAGGGAGTATCATATAAAACAGCTCAAGCACGCACAAAAGCAGGCTCTGATAGATGAAATGAATAAAAATAACAAAAGTATTTTTACACAAAACGGATAGTCGAAAAATAACTAAAATGACCAAACGCCAGTGTGAGAATACTTATTTTTTTTTTGCAATTCTTTGTGAAAAATTGCCAAAAAATACCTGGCGTTTTCGTTAATATATACAGAAAAGACAAAATCCTCTTGCAAAACTACACGAAACTGTACTATAATAATTTGTGAAAACGTTACCGCAAACATTACCGAAAACAACCAAAGATGTTTGCAGAGACAATTTTAATATTAAATCTTTTAGGAGGGTTCGAAATGAAAAAGAAATTAGTAACAGTATTACTCGCTTCTTCAATGGTAGCAACAATGCTTGCCGGATGTGGATCAGGAAGCGGAGACGGAACAGAGAAAGGCTCATCTGCAAAGGGAGGCGATGGCTCAGTTTACATGTTAAACTTCAAGCCGGAGACAGATCAGGCATGGCAGGATCTTGCAGAGAAGTACACAGATGAGACAGGCGTAAAGGTTACAGTAGTAACAGCAGCCGACGGACAGTACAAGACAACACTTAAGTCTGAGCTTGCTAAGAAGGATGCTCCAACAATCTTCAATATCGGAAGCACAGCAGACTGCGCAGAGTATGACAAATACATATATGACTTAAAGGACAGCGAGATTTACAAGCATCTTACAGATAAGTCACTTGCACTTGAGTACAATGGCAAGATTGCATCAGTAGCTAACTGCTATGAGTGCTACGGAATCATCTACAACAAGGCAATTCTTGAGAATTACTGCAAAAACTACTCAGGAGCAGTTATCAAGTCAGTAGATGATATCAAGGATCTTGATACATTAGAGAAGGTTGCAACTGATATCAACGAGCATGTAGATGACATCAACAAAGCTTGTGACTTACATCTTACAGAGGCATTTGCTTCAGCAGGACTTGACAGCGGATCTAACTGGAGATTCACAGGACATCTCGCAGGTCTCGAGCTCTACTATGAGTTCAAGGATGCAGGATGTGATCTCACAGCAGGACAGAAGGAAGTTACAGGTAAGTACATGGACAACTTCAAGAGAGTTTGGGATATGTACACAAATACATCAGCAGCAGACAAGGCTACACTTGATTCAGGAAGCTTAAATGCTGAGTCAGAGCTTGGTATGGAAGAGGCTGTATTCTACCAGAATGGTGACTGGGAGTACGCTAACTTCGCAGATGACAACGAGAACGGATACACAGTTAAGCAGTCAGACCTTTCAATGATGCCTATCTACTTCGGTGTAGATGACGCGAACGAGGGACTTGCGGTTGGTACAGAGAACCACTGGACAGTAAACGCTAAGGCAGATCAGAAGGATATTGATGCAACACTTGAATTCCTCAACTGGGTAATCACAAGTGATGACGGACGTGATGCAATCGTTAATAAAATGGGTCTTTCAGCTCCATTCGATACATTCACAGGTGACTATGAGTCAAAGAACGCTTTTGCTAATGTAGCATCAGAGCTTGTAAAGGAAGGCAAGACATCAGTAGCATGGTCATTCAACGCAACACCTTCAGTAGATGACTGGAGAGCTGATTTCCTTGCTCCACTCACAGAGTACACAGAGCGTAATGGTTCATGGGATGACGTTGCAAAGGCATTCTCAGAGAAATGGGCTTATTACTGGGATCTTCAGAACGAGCAGTAAAATTCTCTAAAAGTTAGTAAAAAAAGTAGTAAAAAAAGTGGGGTGAGTGGCAGTCACTCACCCCATATTTTTTTAAGAAAGGTATATTTGTTATGGAAAAGTCGATTAGAAAAAAAATTTTGGATCTTCGCTTTACCGACAATGGCAGCATTTACAATAGGATTTATTGTACCATTCGTATATGGTATCTTCCTTTCATTTTGTAAATTCTCCACAGTTACAGACTGGAAATGGGTGGGATTTAAAAATTACACAAGGATTTTTGTTGTAAACGGCACTGTGGATACAACCTTTATTCATTCAATCTGGTACACAGCACTATTTACAGTAGTTTCGGTACTGATTATCAATATCGTATCATTTGCAATAGCAATGGCGCTTACAAAAGGAATCAGAGGAACAAATCTTTTCCGTACAGTATTCTTCCTTCCAAACCTGATCGGTGGAATTGTACTCTCATATGTATGGTTGATGATTTTTAACTCTATCCTGCAGAACTATTCAAAGACAATCGTAAGCTCAGAGTGGTCAGCATTCTGGGGACTTATCGCAGTAGTATGCTGGCAGCAGATTGGATATATGATGATTATCTACATCGCAGGTATTCAGAATATACCGGGTGAGCTTATTGAGGCAGCAAAGATTGATGGAGCCAACAGATGGCAGCTCTTAAAGAGCGTTATTCTTCCAATGCTTATGCCGACAATCACAATCTGTACATTCCTGACACTGACAAACGGCTTCAAGCTGTTCGACCAGAACTTAGCTCTTACAGGCGGTAATCCGGGAAAGATGTCAGAGCTGCTTGCCTTAAATATCTACAACACCATGTATGGAACAACAGGATGGCAGGGCGTAGGTCAGGTAAAGGCTGTTATATTCTTTATAATTGTTGCAATTATCGCACTTGCACAGAATAAGATTACTACAAGCAAGGAGGTACAGGACTAATGGCAAAACAGAAAAAAGCGCAGGAAGTCAGTGCCGTAAGACAGGCCAAGCACGGTTGGATAATCACATTATTATTCGCTGTTTTATCAATACTTTGGATTTCACCAATCTTTATGGTGTTACTCAATTCATTTAAGAGAAAAGCCTACATATTCAAGCATCCGTTTGGAATCAGCACAGTATCTATCACTGAGGGCTTTGAAGCCTTCAAGGATGGTATGTCAAGGCTTTTCTGTAGCACATTAAACTACAAGAATGGTCTCAGAATGACACATTTCTGGGACTGCTTCGGAACATCATTTTTAATCACAGTCGGCTCAGTAGTACTTATTGTACTCTGCTGCTCAATGTGTGCATGGTACATAGTTCGTGTAAAGACTAAGGGCACAAAGCTTATGTATACACTTTGCCTTTTCTCTATGATCGTACCATTCCAGATGGTAATGTTTACATTATCAAAATTTGCAATTATGCTTCATTTATCAAATCCACTCGGTATCATCATTGTATATCTTGGCTTTGGAGCAGGACTTGCTGTGTTTATGTTTACTGGATTTGTAAAGAGTATCTCATTAGAGATCGAAGAGGCAGCTATGATTGATGGCTGCACACCATTACAGATGTATTTCAGGGTCGTATTTCCAATACTTCGTCCTACAGCGGTAACAGTAGCGATACTTGAGGCAATGTGGGTATGGAATGATTACCTTCTTCCATCACTGGTTTTAAACATCAACCAGTACAAAACCATACCAATTGCTATTCAGTACTTAAAGCAGAGCCACGGTATGATTGACTGGGGTGCAATGATGGCCATGCTCGTGCTTGCGATTCTGCCAATTGTTATCTTCTATATTGTATGTCAGAAGTACATTATAGAGGGTGTGCTCGCAGGAGCTGTAAAGGGTTAATATAGCTTACAAGAGGATATAGTTTATGTTATTTTTAAGCCCCACACTTATTAAGAAAAATGTGGGGCTTAAGCTAAATTAGCAGGTTTTATAGTTGTGGATATAACGAGTGAAATAAATTATATCACATGGATATAATGTAAAGAGGACGTATCGCTGTCCGGACGGGGAAAACAATGACAATTGTAGATATAGCAAAAGAATCGGGATACTCAGTAACAACTGTATCCCGAGTTTTAAATAACAGGCAGGATGTTTCTCCTGCAGCAAAAGAAACCATAATGAAAATAGTTGAGGCACACAACTTTGTGCCAAATACCAATGCAAAGAGGCTCAAGCAGACCATTTCCAGAAATATTTATCTGCTGGTAAAGGGTACCTCTAATATGCTGTTTGCAAACGTAGTCGAGGAAATCCAGTCGATAATAGACAGAACAGACTACTCTTTGAGCATCACATATCTGGATGAGGACAGTAATCTAAGCAGTGTGACAGACCGCATATGCAGGGAGCGAAAGCCGCTTGGCATCATATTCCTCGGAGGCAGCAGGGATGATTTCTCGGAGGATACATCTTCGTTTAAGGTGCCGTGTGTTATCGTGACAACATCGGCAGAAAACTGGAGCATGGAGGAGCTGTCATCTGTTGCCATTGATGATGAGAAGGCCGGGGAAACAATCGTCGACTATCTCATCGAGCATGGTCATACGAAGATAGCAGAGATTGGAGCCAATCTGGAGCTTTCACAGACAGCTCGTCTGCGACATAACGGATATCTCAACAGCTTAAAAAAGCATGGAATCACACCTGATGAGCGTTACTATGAGAGAGCGCGATTCTCATATGACAGCGCATATCGTGCGATGAAAAAGCTTTTGGAAAAGGATATAGAAATCACCGCAGTCTATGCGATTTCCGATGTCATGGCAATCGGTGCCTTAAGGGCAATACTTGATAAGGGACTCATGGTGCCGGAAGATATATCTATCACAGGCTTTGATGGTTCGACACTTGCAGAGTACTACAATCCCAAGATTGTATCTATCAGGCAGCCGCACAAGGATATGGCGGCACGCAGCGTGGAGCTTCTTTTTAACATGATAGATTTGCATAAAGGCTCATGTCATGAGATAATACCATTTGAGCTGACAGAGGGCGAGAGTGTTGCCAGAATTGATTAAAGACTATATAATGTTTGTTGTAATTCAAGTTACCAACGAAGGAATATTTGGGGGAGCGGTAATCAGCTTGTTACATTCTGGACATACAATAAACGAGGAGGAATCGCGCGTGGAAGTGAATAATAAGATGAAGCACACCATAAAGGTCGCATGGGCCAAAGGGTTTTCACAGTTTTTAGCACTAGCAGGAGCAATCCTGCTAGTGTTTGTGCTATTTAAATTTGATGCAATAATGGCACAGATAGTGAGAATAATAAACATACTTATGCCAATCATCATGGGGATTGTGCTGGCGTATCTCATAAATCCGATGGTAGAGTTTTATGACAGAAAGCTAAGCAATTCGCTTGGCAAAGCCATAGAAAAGAAGTGTGGAAAGAGACCTTCTATGAGAGGGGTGTCAATACTTATAAGTCTGGCCATAATAATAGCCATTATTGTAGTGCTAATCATGATGGTGGTGCCACAACTTGTAAGCAATATTACAAATGCGGTCAGTCTTTTACCGGATCAGATACAGGACCTTGTGAAAAAAAAAATCACGGAGCTTGCCAAAAACAATGACAGGGCAAAGGAAATAATCACTGAGCTATACAATAACGGCATAAGCTATTTTACTGAATGGGTAAAGGACAATATGCTCGGACAGGTTACCTTTGTGATAAACGGTATTATGGGAATCTTTGGCACAGCGGTAAACTGCCTTGTTGCATTCATCGTTGCCATCTATGTCCTTCTTAGCAAGGATACCTTCAAACGCCAGACTAAAAAGCTCGTGAGCGCATTTCTGCCGGAACGCCATATACAGGTGCTTTCAAGCATCTTAAAGGAGAGCGACACAAGATATTCGGTGGTTTTATCAGTGGTAAAATCATTGATTCACTCATAATCGGAGCTATCTGTTTCGTGTGCTGCCTGATACTGCGCATGCCTTATGTGGCACTCATCAGCGTGATAGTCGGAGTGACCAATGTCATACCGTTCTTTGGACCGTACATCGGAGCCATACCAAGCACCATACTCATCATGCTCGACAGCCCGTCAAAGGGTGTGATATTTTTGCTGTTTATCATTATCTTACAGCAGGTGGACGGCAATATTATCGGACCAAAGATACTCGGTGAGTCCACAGGACTCTCACCTTTCTGGGTGGTATTTGCAATCTTCCTTGGAAATGGATTATTTGGAGTAGTGGGGCTGTTCATCGGAGTACCGACATGGGGTGTCGTGTACTACCTGATAAAGAGATATGTGAATTATCGTGTGAGGAAGAAAGAATAAACGTACTGTTAAAAAATAAGTTATAAATTTTGAAAATAGTACTTGAATATTGGAAAATATGTGTATATAATGTGTGAACGAGGCTTTGAAAAAGAGCTTGTTCACACATTTTTTTAATGGATTTTCTGCAGGGGTGAACCTGCTGGGAAAGTTATTATGAATTTAATTTTTTGGGAGGGTATTTACACATGAAGACAGATATGACCAAAGGCAATCCAATGAAAATTATACTACTGTTCTCGATTCCTGTTCTGATGGGAAATCTGTTTCAGCAGTTCTATAATATGGTGGACACGATTATCGTGGGGCAGTATCTGGGCTCAAAGGCGCTTGCGGCGGTTGGCTCGACAGGCTGTATTATGTTTCTGGTGCTTGGCTTTGCAAATGGAATAGCACAGGGCTTTGGAGTTATGGCAAGTCATGCGTTTGGTGCGAAAAACGAGAAGCTTTTGAAGCATTATGTGGCACTGGCTATAATTCTTACTGTTATTGTCTCAGTGGTGCTCACAATTCCTACGGTGCTTGCGTCGAGGCAGCTTCTTATCTGGCTCAATACACCTGATGATATACTTGTCATGGCTGATGCGTACATTAAGGTCATTTTTGCGGGAATTTTCTGCACCATGTCCTACAATGTGGCTTCCGGTCTTTTGCGAAGCATCGGAGACAGCAAGACGCCGCTGTACTTTTTGATTTTTTCATCTGTATTGAATATTGTGCTGGATATATTCTTTATCGTGGTGGTGAAGGCAGGCACAGCAGGAGCTGCTTATGCGACAGTTATCTCGCAGGGAATTGCTGCAGTTTTGTCATTTATCGTGATGTTTAAGAAGTATGATTTGCTGCGCACCAGCCGTGAGGATTATTACATGGACTGGAACGGAATCTGGCGAATGCTCTCAATCGGTCTGCAGATGGCACTCAACTATTCAATCACTGCTATCGGAACGATGATCTTCCAGGCTGCGGTCAATGTGTTCGGTTCGCAGGTGGTAGCTGCGTTTACCGCCGCATCCAAGGTCAGCAATATCGCGACACAGACCATGCCTACACTTGGAACAGCCGCTGCGACTTACTGCGGACAAAATCTCGGTGCAGGCAGATACGACAGGATATTTAAGGGTATGAAGTCATGCTTTTTCATATGTATAGGCTGCGCAGTTTTAGCGGCAGCAATTAACTGCTTTGTCGGACCGTACATGACAGGCTGGTTTATCACATCGCCTACGGCAACTGACATTGACTGTGCTATGAAATATCTGAAAATCGCGAGTGTCTTCATGCTTCCTCTTGCATGGATTTTTGCATACAGAAACGGTCTGCAGGGACTTAACAAGGGACTTGTGCCTATGCTTAGCGGTGTGATGGAGCTTGTGTCGAGATTGATTGCAATACTTGCTCTGTCAAAGCCATTTGGTTACGGCGGTGTGTGCTTTGCAGATCCGGCAGCCTGGCTTACAACAGGAATACTACTTATTGTGACCTACTATGTGTGGGAGATGCGCATGAGAAAGAAGATACAGATAAAATAGATTTCACACAAATTGGTTTATTCGTGGTACAATTAAGCCACGGATAAATCAATTTCATTTACAGAGATAAAGAGGCGGATTGCATGAATTATTATGAGCTTTCAAACACTGTCACCCCTGATACCATTGGATACAAAAATGGCTTATGGCAGAAAAGATATGTGCAGATTTACAGAGTATTGACTGTTGTATGGAGTGTTTTGACATTATGCTTGTTGTTTGGAATGTTCCATAGGGATGACTATAGTTCAGGAATGATTAAATCATGTTTATTGCTCTTTTTTGCAGGTATTATTTTTCTGGTGTTGATGCTGATCGCTGTTGTTAATATATCAGCGAAAAGGACAGAGAATTGGAGCCTTCAGGACAGGCATGATTACAATTTGGCTATGTACAGAACCAGATACAGGAATAATAGGCAGCTTCAGTCAGTTGTGTTGATAGTGATGGCTAAGCAGCAGCTTCTTATGTCAAACTATGATCTGGCCGCACAGGCTCTTGCAATGGTTGATATCAATTGTGTGAAGCTGCCATATTTAAGAGATTATTATTTTTGCAATGCTGCAGTTTTGTTCCTATGTGATAAGCCGGGCTGGCAGGAGTGGCTGGATAAGTGCTATGCTGTGCCGGCGAATCAAAAGCAGATGACGGACATGCAGATTGATGCATTGTTTTTATCAGAAAATGCAAAAATGGATTTGTGTCAGGCAATTTACGCAGACACCAGGATAAAGCATAAGTGGCCGACAGAAATTGTAATTACTGCGATATTGGTGTTGTATGCAGGAATTTTCTATGGAGTAGGAGGCTTACTGTCTCGAGGATATCACTATAGATACTGGTTCGAGCTGTCGTCTGTTTTGATAACATACGCAGGCTGTATGGTCTTGTCGTTTTACTGGATAATCAGGTGGATATTATTCAGTGACAGCGTATCTAAAAAGTCAGAAGGGGTAAGGCTATTCAGAAAAGTAATACTCATAGTCATGTGGCTGTGTTTGATGGCTGCCATGGTTATTAATCTGATAATTTCATTCATCGGCATGGATACGGAGAAAAAAGGCATATGCGAATGGTCTTATCTGCATGAGTACTTCGGATGGATATAGCACTGATGAATACTATAACATCAAGGTTGGACCTTTCCTGAGACGAAGTCTGACATTCAAGGAAACAATAAAGTTTGGACTTATAAACGATGATGACAGCACCGGAGACAGTGGAAATGATGCTGGTGATAGTGGTGCAAATGACAGTGAAAACAGCACTGAGAATAATTCACAGTCATACAATGACGCTTCTGAAAATACAGAAAATGAGAATGCAGGAAATGAGAACGCTGACGAAAGCCTGGATACAGAAAGCATGGCCGTATATGATTACATGGCAGCTGCAGGGATACTCTCAGCCGGGGATGCCGGTATTATTCGCAACGGTTCCACCGCTAAAGGTACTTTTTATTCTGTTTTCGAAACCGGCGAGGCGGATGGAAGTACGTATGAGAATAGGTTAGTTTATGACAGAGTTTCCGAAAATGGACAGTGTGATTTGTTTGTTTATGAGCAGTTGGTTAGTGGCTCAGATACAAGGCTACTGGGATTTTATGCTGTAAATAAAACCACAAATGAGGTTTTCTCAGCGGATAGAAACTCATGGGGTGGTGTGAGCAGCAGGGAATATCAGGACGCAACAGGAGAAAATTAGGCTGGTACATGTCACATAAACGATGTACTAGCTGGTTGTCTCCCTGCGAATCAGCACAGGCGCTATCTTTTTGTGCGTTGGCGCCAAATCTGGCTCAGGCTTTCTTTGCTTGCGGTTATCCATCTGCTTAACGAGTAAATCCATGGCGGTTCTTGCGATTACATCTATCTGCTGGCCGATGGTGGTGATTGGAATTATGGCTTCGTTGGCAATTGGTGAATTGTCGAAGCCGACTATCTCATAGCTGTCCGGCAGGCAGCCGTATTTTTTGTATGACAAGATTCAAAAACATGTTGGCATATGTGTCGTTTGCCAGGAATACCCCTTTCTTTTTTTTTATCAGGATATTTCTCATCTATATTGTTAAAAATCACCTTCATCTGAGAAAATAAATCGTTGTACGAATCACCGGATACGTTCAGGCTGAGCTCATAGGGAATATTGTGCTCGGTACAGGTGTCCTCAAACGCACGGATTCTGTCGTATGCCGGGACATACTTTGGTACATCTACATTGATATGGATGAGAATATCACATTTGTCACGTATTAAAAGAGATGTGGCCTGAAGCGCACCCATATAGTTGTCGGAGGTGACACTGCTTATATGCATGGATTCTCGCTCGATTGCGACAATTGGAATGTGGTATGAAGCAAGCTTTTCAGATGAGAGAGTGTGACTTAGCACGATAAGACCCTCTATCTGATAAGCTAAAAGTTCATCAATGTAGTTTTCTTCCTCAGCCGCCCCCTTGTCACTCATAAAGATGAGAAACTTATAGTGATAGTTAGCGTAGGTGGCTAAAAGCTGTGTGAGCATCTCAGAGTAGTAGTGCAGGTAAAGGTTTGGCACTATTATGCCGACAAACTCGCTCTTACCGTTTGCGAGAACCTTTGCGAGCTTATTCTTCTTATAGCCGAGCTCATCAAGCGCACGGGAAATCTTTTCCTGATTCTTCAGTGTCAGAGAGTCCGGATGATTGAAATATCTTGAAATCGTTGTTTTTGAAAAGTGTGTATATTCCGCAATATCTGCAAATGTAACCTGTTTTTTTCCCATGGGATGTCTCCTTATAAAAATTACTTATATTACAAATGTTTATAAACAGTATACAGCGCAATTTCCAAAATATCAACAAAAAAGTAACCGGTTACTTTTTTTGAGAAAAGTATTGACACAGCACAAATGATATTGTATTATCAAATTACAAAGTAACCGGTTACTTTACCGGTTACACAAGAGCGTAAATTAAGTAAAAAAGACAAAATGTGAAAGAGAGTGGAGGTCACAGCAAATGAAAGAAAAAAAGCAGTCATTGAAAAGCAAAGTGACATATGTGAAGAAAAACTGGATGTTGTACATATTTTTCCTTATGCCGGCACTTTTACTGACAATTATATTCAAGTATGTTCCGATGGGCGGACTACTCATAGCATTCAAGGATTACAATGTCATAAAGGGTGTGCTGGGGAGTCCATGGGTCGGGCTTGAATATTTCAAGAGATTTTTATCATCACCTGATTTTATGAACTACCTGATGAATACGTTAAAGGTAAGTATTTACGGATTGTTATGGGGATTTCCGGTACCGATCATACTTGCACTGCTTCTGAATCGTATTCGCAAAGAGGGCATCAAGAAAAAGATACAGCTTCTGATTTACGCACCAAATTTTATCTCAGTTATTGTACTTTGTGGTATGGTTCGTATGTTTTTATCACCAATCGGACCTATGAACAAGCTGCTCGGTATCAGCACAAACTGGATGACAATGCCGGCCGCATTCAGGACAATCTACATAGCGAGCGGCATCTGGCAGGGAGCAGGCTGGGCTTCAATCATGTATACAGCGGCATTATCCAATGCGAGCAAGGAGCTTGAGGAGGCAGCGAGAATGGATGGCGCAAACATCTTCCAGCAGATGTGGTATGTTGAGCTTCCGGCTATTAAGAATATTATAGTGATACAGTTCATCCTGCAGGCAGGAAATATTATGAGTATCGGTTTCGAGAAAGCCTATGCGTTACAGACAGATATGAACTTACCGGCATCGGAAATTCTTTCTACATATGTATACAGAATCGGACTTTTGAATGGAGACTATGGTTATTCAACAGCGGTTGGTCTTTTCAACTCGGTAATCAATGTAATATTGCTGATTATAGTCAATGCGGTTGTAAAGAAGCTAAACGATGGTGAAGGAATCTAGGAGGAAAGTGCAATGGAAAAAGATATGACGATAAAAATCAAATATTCACGGACTGATAAAATTGTTCTTGGAATTGGATATACACTTCTTGGGTTGTTTGTGCTTGCAATAATTGTTCCGTTAGTATATGTAGTGCTGGCATCTTTCATGGATCCGACAGTACTTAACAACCAGGGACTGAGCTTCAACATAAAGGACTGGACTATTGATGCATACAGACGAGTTCTGGAAAATGACATGATATGGCGCGGATTTTTTAATTCGTTTTTTTTACTCAATAGCGTTTGCGGCAATCTCAGTATTTGTCACAATCCTGGCAGCATATCCTATGTCTAAAAAGGAATTTGTCGGAAGAAGATTTTTCAATGTGATTTTTATTATCACAATGTTTTTTGGAGGAGGAATGATTCCTACATTCATCCTTATAAATCAGCTCCATATGGTAAACACCGTCTGGGCAATCCTCATTCCGGGAGCTTTCAATGTGTGGAATATGATTTTGGCGAGAACCTATTATCAGTCAGTGCCAAATGAGCTTCGTGAGGCATCAGCCATAGACGGAGCAAATGAAATACAGCATTTCTTTAAGATTATGCTTCCGGTTTGTAAGCCGATTATTGCGGTGCTTATGCTTTGGTCATTTGTAGGAATGTGGAACAGCTACTTTGATGCAATGATTTACCTGAATGACGCAAATCTCCAGCCATTACAGCTTGTACTGCGTTCAATTCTCGTGCAGAATACACCTCAGCCGGGCATGATTGCAGATATCCAGAGCACAGCTGAGATGGCAAAGGTTGCAGAGCAGCTCAAGTACGCTACAATTGTTGTATCAAGTTTACCACTTTTGATTATGTATCCATTTTTCCAGAAATATTTTGATAAAGGAATCATGGTTGGATCTGTTAAGGGCTAACAGAAAGGATGAGTATGGATATGAAAAAAAAGAAGCTTCAAAAAATTAATTACACTTTCGCTTACACTTGCAATGCTGACAGGTGTGGCAGGCTGTGGAAAGCAGCAGAGCTTAAATGCCGAGACAAATCCGGACACACCGGTATCAGATGTGCAGTTTCCTCTGAAGGAGAAGGCTGAGCTGTCATTTATCACAAGTGCACCGGCCACATCCACACAGGATCCTAATGAGAGGACTATCTTCAAGAGAATGGAGAAGCAGACCAACGTGCATATCGACTGGACATGCTTCGTTTCAGACCAGTTCTCTGACAAGAAGAATCTGGCATTGGCGCAGTTTGGTAATCTGCCGGATGGACTGTTTAATGCAGGTATGAGTGATTACGACCTGCTCAGATATGCAAAGCAGGGTATTATCATTCCGGTTGAGAATCTGATTGACAAATATATGCCTAATCTTCAGGCAGTTTTTGAGAAATATCCTGAATATAGGACAATGTGTACTGCACCGGACGGACATATCTATTCATTTCCTTGGATAGAGCAGCTTGGTGCAGGAAAAGAAGCTATCCAGGCAATAGGCGATATACCTTATATCAACAAGAAATGGCTTGATTATCTGGGACTTGAGGTGCCGACCACTACAGATGAGCTCGAGCAGGTGCTTATTGCATTCAGAGATCATGCAGACGAGCTTGAGAAAGAGTTTGACATTGAGGGCGGTGTCATTCCTATGTCATTTATTATAAACAACGGTGACCAGGATCCAGCCATCCTCATGAACGGCTTTGGTGAGGGTTATGGTAATACAGGTGACCACTTTGCAGTAACAGATGAGGGAAAAGTCATCTATGCTCCGACACAGGAGGGCTACAAGGAGGGTATCGAGTGGCTTCACAAGCTTGTCACAGAGGATTTGATTGACCCTGAGGCATTTACACAGGAGTGGTCAACATACGTAGCAAAGGGTAAAAACCACAGATACGGGCTCTGCTTTACATGGGACATTGCAAACATTGACAATAACACAGATTACGTCATGCTTCCTGCTCTCACAGGACCTGACGGAGTCAGAAATATCACCAGACAGAATAACAGTGAGACGAGTGGTTTCGACAGAGGACGATGCGTACTGACATCAAGCTGCAGGGATACGGCTTTGGCAGCCGCGTGGATTGATCAGATGTATGCTCCAATCCAGTCTCCACAGAATAACTGGGGAACATACGGCGAGAAAGATTCGTTCAATATATTTGAGATGAGTACAAACGCTGACGGTGGACAGATGTTAAAGCATATGGATCTGGGCGATCAGTCACCGGTTGAGGTGCGTGAGGCGCAGTCTGTAAACGGACCGCTTGCTGTTTTAAATGAGTACTATGATGTTTATGTGACAGAGCCTGCAGATGCCAAGTGGCGTCTCGACAACATGCATGAGGCTTATCTGAAGGACATGAACAGTAAGTATGTCTATCCAAACGTGTTCATGAGTATAGAAGACACGAATAAGGTGTCGCAATATGACACAGACATTAAGAAATATGCTGAGCAGAAAAAGGCCGACTGGATATTAAACGGCGGCATTGATAAGGAATGGGATTCATACCTTAAGAAACTTGATAAATATGGTTTACAGGATTATCTGAAGATAAAGCAGAAATATTTTGACAGCTATCAGAAATCCCTTGAGAGTACGTCAGAGGGCAAATAGGTTACTGTTCATAATTCTGTATTACCGGCAAAGCAAACAGAATTGGAGGATTTGCATGAGCGAATTATTGGAAAAAGCAAGAAGCTACGAGGCAAAAAAAATAGCTGCTACAGATAAAGAGAGTAAACCTTTGTTTCATATCAGTGCACCGGCAGGATGGATTAATGATCCGAATGGATTTTCTGTCTATAACGGAAAAATTCATCTGTTTTATCAGTACTATCCATATCTGCGTGAGTGGGGACCTATGCATTGGGGGCATAGTACGACAAGCGATATGATTAAATGGGAACAGCTTCCGTGTGCTCTGGCACCTGACGAGGAATATGATAAAAAAGGATGTTTCTCAGGAAGTGCCATTGAGGCAGATGGTAAGCATGTGCTTGTATACACAGGTGTCACAAGGATTAAACTTCCTGACGGTAGTGAGCAGGAGAGACAGAACCAGTGCATCGCATTTGGAGATGGACTTAATTATGTGAAGCATGAGAATAATCCTGTTGTGACAGGCGATATGCTTCCTGAAAACTGCAGCAGAATCGATTTCCGTGACCCTAAAATATGGAAAGAGGATGAAACATATTATCTTATAGTTGGAAGCAAGGACTTAAACAATGTGGGACAGGTAGTGCTCTGCTCTTCAAAAAACCTGACCGATTGGCAGTTTGAGACAATCCTTGCGGCAAACAGCACCGGCAAAATAGGTACCATGTGGGAGTGTCCGGACTTCTTTGGGCTGGAGGATAAGCATGTGCTCATCTGTTCACCGCAGAGTATGAAGGCAGACAAATATGAGTTTCATAACGGACACAACTCTGTATATTTTCTGGGGGATTATGATAAAGAAAATCATGTATTTATCAAGGAAGAGCCGCACACACTTGACTATGGCATGGACTTTTATGCGCCACAGACTACACTGCTTCCGGACGGACGCCGCGTGATGATTGCGTGGATGAAGTCATGGGATGCATGTGTCGTTCCTGATTCGCAGGATTGGCAGGGCATGATGACACTGCCTCGTGAGCTTGAAATAAAGGACGGCCGCATCTGGCAGAAGCCGGTTAAGGAAATAGAAAATTATCGTGCAAACAAGTGTCATTATACAGATAAAAAAATAGACTGCTACACGACCTTTGATGGCATAAAGGGCCGCACTCTCGACATGACAGTGGAGCTTTCAGGCGAGGAGTACCATGACTTCACTGTTGAAATGGCATGCAATGATGAGTATAGCACAGCGTTTACCTACAACAGAGTCGCAGGCGTGCTCGAGATTGATCGTACCTGCTGTGGCGTCACAAAGGATGTCGTCTGTGTCAGAAAAATTAAAATCGCAGATACAGACAGAAAGCTAAAGCTTCGTTTCATCATGGACAGACAGTCTATAGAGCTCTTTATCAATGACGGACAGCAGGTCGCAACCACAGCTATCTGTACACCTCTTCAGGCAGACGGAATCAGCTTTAATTGTGACGGAAGTGCTGTTGTGGATATTGAAAAATATGATATAATATTGTAATATGAAAGCATATCAGTAGAGCATACAAATAATAACCGGACAAATTATTGGTCCGGTTATTTGTAGAATAATATACAGGATATTTTGACAGGAAAGAAAGAGGTACAATATGGATGTAGTTGCATTAGGTGAATTACTTATAGATTTTACAGAAAACGGTACAAGTGCGCAGGACAATAAGCTTTTTGAGGCTAATCCGGGTGGAGCTCCATGTAACGTGCTTGCCATGCTTCAAAAGCTCGGTCATCAGACTGCTTTCATCGGAAAAGTGGGACAGGATGCGTTCGGAAGGCTGCTTGTTGATGCCGTAAAGGAGCAGGGCATCGACACAACAGGCGTGCGCTATGATGATAATGTCCATACCACTCTTGCATTTGTCCAGACCGCAGCAGACGGAGACAGAGATTTCTCATTTTACAGAAATCCGGGAGCAGATATGATGCTGACAGCGGATGAGGTGGATTTATCCCTTGTGAGAAACGCAAAAATTTTCCACTTCGGAAGTCTTTCAATGACAGATAAGATCTGTGAGAATGCGACAAAGCATGCAATAGCTGCCGCAAAAAGAGGCAGGCGTACTGATTTCCTTTTGACCCTAATCTGCGCAAACCGCTCTGGAAGAGCATGGACGATGCAAAAGAGAAGATAAGCTGGGGCCTGAGTCAGTGTGACATCTTAAAAATATCTGATGATGAGATTGAATTCATGACAGGCGAAAAGGACATAAAGACAGGTGTGAAGAAGCTCATAGATGAGTATCACATTCCGTTTATCTGTGCCACCATGGGCAAAAACGGAAGTATGGCATTTTTTGACGGACATATCGTGGAGGCAGCTCCGTTCCTGCGAGATGACACTGTCGAGACTACAGGTGCAGGAGATACCTTCTGTGCGTGCCTGCTTCACGATGTGCTGGAGCATGGTATCAATGACCGGAAGGATGACGATGTGAAAAAGATGCTCACATTCGCAAATGCAGCAGCTTCGCTTATTACCACGAGAAAGGGCGCACT
>VOFC01000613.1_pt1 | contig 50000 bp, 60 predicted proteins | sample 5384161 | NCBI WGS metagenome assembly VOFC01 (sample SAMN12384722, study PRJNA508395) | human gut metagenome | isolation source: healthy gut B | host: Homo sapiens | reverse complement strand
TGCGAAGCTGCTGCGCGACAATGGGGTGAAAGCAGAGGCTGTTTCCGGGCGTGACCGGGTAGAAATCCGGGATAAGATCCTGAAAGATTACGAAACCGGTTCTACGAATGTTCTTTGTGCCTGTGACTTGCTGAATGAGGGCGGGGATAGTCCTCATACCACAGTGCTGTTCATGGCACGGTCCACAATGTCTAAAACAATCTATATGCAGCAGCTTGGGCGAGGCACCCGCCGCTGTCCGGGCAAAAGATGACCTGCTGGTGATTGACTTTGTAGACAACGCCAATATGTTCAATATGCCATACAGCCTGCACCGGGTGCTGGACATTGCAAAATATCAGCCCATGGCCTATGTGCTGGCCCCGGAGAACAAGCGGAAGCTGGATCAGGACACGCTGTTCAAGGGAGAAAAAGCCGGAAGCGTGGCTGGATGTGCCGATTGATGTAGACGACTACGAAATCATCGACTTGTTCAATTGGCAGAACAGCGTCAAGGATATGATCTCGCAGATTGAGTTTGTTCGGATGGTAGATGTGCAATCCGAAACGGTAGATCGTTATATCAAGGATGGAAAAATCAAGCCGGATCTTTCTGTCAAAATCATATCACGTTGGCTGAAATTATACACGATGCTATTATCGGAGATGCTGCAGAAATCTCTGCTATGCATCCGGATAAAATGATTTTATACCATGGCTCCAAATCAGGCATTCAGGGGAAAATCAAACCAGCCAGCCGTGACCGCTGTGACTTCGGAGCTGGATTTTATATGGGAACTGATCCGCTCCAGCCGCTTACGCTGATCTGTGACTATGAGCAATCTGTTTTTTATATTTTATCGGTTGATCTTCATAGCTTAAAAACTTTGGATGTTCCGGCTGATATTGAATGGGCTATGCTGGTAGCATATCATCGTGGTAGAATGGAAGCCGCACGAGGAACGAAGTTCTTCCAGAAGTATCAGGAGCTGGATAAAGACTACGACATGGTGATTGGCAGCATCGCAAATGATAGAATGTTCTATGTTCTGGATAGCTTTTTGAAGGAACGATTACCGATACGGCATTGGTGAAAAGTCTGTCTGCTCTGAAACTTGGACGTCAGTATGTTGCTATTACGCAGAAAGCTTGTGATGCGGTCAAGATTGAGCGTGAAGTCCAATTACTTTGGATGGAACGGCAGGCACTGAAGAAGGCCAGCGAGCAGAACCGTAGTAATGGCATTGCATTTGCAAACCAAATCTGCAAAGAGTATCGTAGAGAAGGCCGCTTTTTTGATGAAATCCTTGATGGTGCAAAGCAGAGAAGGTGAATCGTTATGGATCTGATTCAATTGAAACTATGCGATATTCAGGGCCGCTTGTTTGAGCTTTCTTTGCAAGCAGGCTATGACAGCGAGGATTTCATGAAGCGGTTCATGCGCTCTAAGGTTGCCCGTGATCTTGATTCAGAGTACAACCGGATGCAGTGGGCGGGAGAAGAATATCTTCTGGAGGAATTTGCAGACGAGTGCCCTCAGACGCAAAAAGGGCAATGCCCGTTATGATAGAGAAGTAATGTATTGGACAGGCTACCTTTACCGTTATTGGCATATTCTGACCAACGAACCCAGCAGGGAGATTTATGCGCAGGCTCCGGCAAAGACCATGAACACAAATTATCTGATGTTTCACACCATGGCTCCGGAGCTGGCAATTGAAGACCTGAAAGAGCTGCACCAACAAAAGAAACAATCTAAAAAACAAAAATCGAGAAAACCAGAACAGCAGATTTAGTGCCGGATAAAAACTGCCGTTTGTAGCAGATCTGTAGCAAATTGAGTCTATTTAACGAATCATCGTTCTAAAAACCGAAAAGTCATCATGCATCACACGCAGGGGGTCTGGGGCTCAAGTCCCTAATTCTCCACTCAAAAAAATCCGTTGTCAGATGACAACGGATTTTTTATTTATCTGCATCTTGCCTCCCGGCAGAAAAAAGACGGTACAATAAAACAAAGCACAGCAGGGGGGCGGGCGAGATGGAGAAACTGGAAGCGAAGCTGAAAGCAGTGGACTGGGCCGTGCGGGATGTACTGGTGGGTACTATGCGCAGCCCGCAGCAGCTGGATATTTGCCGGAAGGACTGCTTTTATTACATCCCCGCAGAGCGCCTGCAGGACAGTGATTTTCCTGTCCGCTATGTGGCCCTTTACCAGTCGCAGTATGTGTTCGGCGCACAGGCAGGTGTCCGGTACTACGGCGAAGTCACGAAATGCAGCGCCGTCCGCCGGAGCGCGATCACAGAGATCAGCCCCCGGAGAGGGACGGAAGGAAACTTTTATTACCGCTTCGACATCCGGGAATGGAAGCAGCTGAACCGGCCCATCGAGGCCAAAGAAACGGGCTTTGTAAGGGATTTTACCAACCTGTTCCTGCTGGAGCACAGTGTCCAGACGCCGGAACTCTGGCTCCGCACGGAAGAGGAATACCGCCTTTGTTCGGCCCTGAAGCGGGCCGTCTGGGGCGACACCATCAACGAACCGGACAACGGCCTTGCATTTGAATTCCGGGGCTTCACCGTAAGCTTTGCGGAGGGGAAAATCTTCGTCTCGGATAAGGGCCGCGCTTTTGCGCAGTATGAGGTCTCGCATTTTTTGCAGGATCCCGGCGCTGTGGTCCGGGGCATCCGAAGAGAATGCCTCCGGAGGGATTCCATGAGGGAACTCTCGAAGATTTGAATCGTTCCTTTTATTTACTTCTGCACTCCTGCGGCGCACTGCTCGATGAACTGCTTGGCGACGCGGGGGCTGCGGCCTCCGGCACGGATGGCGAAGGCTTCGGCCTTGGTCAGCAGCTCGTCGTGGGGCATCTCGATGCCGTGCTGTTTGGCCAGCTCGGTGAGGATGACCTCGAACCGGGCTTTCTCAGGCCGCTGGAAGGTGACGGTGAGGCCGAACCGGGCCGAAAGGCTCATCAGTTCCTGACGGGTGTCGGCCTCGTGGATGTCATCGCCGGAGCGGTCGGAGAGGGTCTCCTTGATGAGGTGGCGGCGGTTGGAGGTGGCGTAGACGGCGATGTTCTTGGCTCGTCCGCCTACGCTGCCCTCGAGGATGGCTTTCAGGGCCGCAAAGTTATCGTCGTTGGCCGTAAAGCTCAGGTCGTCGATGAAGAGGATGAACTTCAGCGGGTTCGCGGCCAGCTTGTCCATCAGATCGGGGATCTGATAGAGCTGGTTCTTCTTGACTTCCACGAGGCGCAGGCCGTCGGCGGCGAACTCGTTGGCGATGGCCTTGACGGTGCTGGACTTGCCCGTACCGGCGTCGCCGTAGAGCAGCACATTGTTGGCGGGCATTCCGGCCAGCAGGGCGCGGGTGTTGGCGATGACCTTCTCCCGCTCCTGCTCATAGCCCGGCAGCTCGTCGAGGCGCTGGGGGTCGGGGTAGCGCACCGGCACCAGCTGTCCGTTCTCAACGGTAAAGACGTGGTGCTTGGCGAACATGCCGTAGCCCTTTTTGCCCACCTCGCTCATCCGCTGGGCGTAGGCGGCGTGGAGGTCGATGGCCTTTGTCTCCCACCGGGGCAGGAAAGGCAGCTTGTCGGCGGCACCGGCGGCGTCCAGAAGCTCGTCCAGTGTCAGGCTGCACAGCTGCCGCAGGAAGTCCAGCTCATTGTCCAGTGCAGTCTGCAAGACGGGCGGCACTTCGCTGACAGCTGCCTGCCGGACGCAGACCGTTTCGGCTTCGAGGACGGCAGCGGAAAGGTATTCGCCAAAGTTGGTGGTGTGCTCGAAGAGGGCTGCTTCGAAGGAAGCGGCAGCGTCGCACACGGCTCCCGTGCTCTGGGGGCAGCGGCCATCCGGTCGGTGAGGTCAACAAATTTTGCAATGACGTCATCGTCCAGCAGTGCGCGGAAGATGACCAGCCCGTGGAGACGGGCGTTCCATTCTGTGAGGTTCATAATCTTGTTCCTTTATACTCTTTTTTGGACAAACCCCTCCGTCACGCCTGGAGCGGCGCCTGAGATCCGGCAGCTTTTGCACGATTGCCACGCTGCACAGCGATCGAGGGCGGCGGCGGCTTTTGTCATGGCGGAAAACTTCATCTCTTCGCCAGAGGCTCCCCTACAAGGGGAGCTGGCTGCCATCTCCGACTGAGAGGTTGTACGAAGACGGGCCTGCCCATGAACCGCAGGCGTGACGGAGAGGTTAAAAATTAAGTGCGTACTCCCAAAGTATACAGCGATGTAAGGCCCTGCGCAAGATGGTGTTTAATTATCTTCATCTTTGCCGTGATTCACGTTACAAATCGTCGATTGACAACGGCCCGATTTATAGTATAATTGACCCAACAAATGCACAGATGGGAAAAAGTAACGCAGGATACCCGCTTTTCAGAGAGCTGCCGGGGGATGCAAGGCAGCAGGCAGACCATGCGCGAAATCCTCCCGGAGCAGCCTGCTGAAGGACGATTTATGGGACGTCTGCTAAGCAGCGCCGGTGGCAGCCGTTAGAGCGCAGGGCTTTGATGGAAGTCCGTGAGAGGGCGCAGTTGCGTCAACGAGAGTGGTACCGCAGAGAGCTTTGGATTCATTCCGGGTCTTTGTCTCTTGGATAAGGAGACAGAGACCTTTTAGTTTATCAGGTGCTGCCCCCGAGAAGCCGTTTTCCTCTAAGCGCTGCCTGAGAGTCCGTTTGGGAAAAAAAGTGTTTGGGAAAAAAGTGTATAAAGTGGAAAATGGAAACGGAAACAGGAGAAACTCGCCATGCAGTTGAACGGTTCTCAAATCTTTGTGGAGGTGCTCTGTGAGCAGGGGGTGGACACCATCTTCGGCTACCCCGGCGGCGCAGTGCTGAACCTTTACGACGAGCTGTATAAAAATACCGACCGCATCACCCATGTGCTTACGGCCCACGAGCAGGGCGCGTCCCACGCGGCGGACGGCTACGCCCGTGCAACGGGCCGCACCGGCGTGGTGCTGGCCACCAGCGGCCCGGGCGCAACGAACCTCGTCACCGGCATCGCCACCGCCTATATGGACTCTGTGCCGATGGTGGCCTTCACCGGCAACGTGACCACGGAGGGCCTGGGCAAGGACGGCTTCCAGGAAGCCTACATCGAGGGTATCACGATGCCCATCACCAAGCACAACTTCACGGTGCGCCGGGTCGAAGACCTCGCCGACACCATGCGCGCAGCCTTCCGCATCGCTCAGAGCGGCCGCAAAGGCCCGGTGCTGGTGGATATCCCGAAGGACATTACCGCTGCGGTGTGTGAGTTCACCCCGAAAAAGCCCGAACCCATCCGCACCGTGACCACATTCGACGAGCAGCAGGTCAAGTGGGCGGCAGAGATCATCAACGGTGCCCAGCGGCCTCTGGTCTACTTCGGCGGCGGCGTCCGCTCGGCGGCCAGCTGCCAGCCCCTGCGGGACCTGCTGAAAAAAGCTGAGATCCCGGCCACTTATACCCTGATGGCTGCAGGCGTCGTGCCTTACGGCGACCCGATGAACATCGGCATGGTGGGTATGCACGGCTGCTATACCTCGAACCGGGCGGTGGCCGACTGCGATGTCCTTATTGCGGTGGGTGCCCGCTTCTCCGACCGTGTGGCCCTGAACCCCAAGACCTTCGCCAAGAATGCGACCATCATCCAGATCGACATCGACGCCAGCGAGCTGGGCAAGAACGTGGATGTTGACCTTGCCATCGTGGGCGACGCCGCCTATGTGCTGAACGCCATGCTCCCGATGGTGGAGGATAAGAAGCACCCCGACTGGATGAAGATGATCCACGAGTGGCAGGCACAGGATTACCACCCGGTGTCCGACGCCTCCCGCCTGATGCCTCATCAGGTCATTGGCGAGGTCTGCAACCAGTGCGGCCCCGAGGCGGTCTACGTCACCGACGTGGGCCAGCACCAGATGTGGGCAGCGCAGTACATCCGCCACACCAAGAGCCGCGGCTTCATCACCAGCGGCGGTCTGGGCACTATGGGCTTCGGCTACGGTGCAGCCATCGGCGCACAGATGGCACTGGGCCGTGACCAGCGGGTGGTCATGTTGACCGGCGACGGCTCCTTCCACATGAACATGAACGAGGCCTGCACGGCGGTCAGCTACAACCTGCCGGTGGTCACGGTCATCTTCAACAACCAGGTGCTGGGCATGGTCCGCCAGTGGCAGACCGCCTTCTACGGTAAGCGCTATTCCCAGACCGACCCCCACCGCAAGACCAACTATGTGAAGGTCGCCGAGGGCTTCGGCCTCAAGGGCTACCACTGCGAGAACCTCGCCCAGTTTCAGGAGGCTTTCGCCGACGCCCTGAAGCAGAAAGGCCCCACCTGGATCGAGTGCATGATCGACAAGGACGAAAAGGTCCTGCCCATGATCCCCGGCGGCGGCGACATCAACGACATCATCATGAAATAAGGAGGACACAGTGACATGGAATCCAATCAGCGCAGGGTCATCAGCCTGCTGGTGGACAACCAGAGCGGCGTTCTGGCCCGGGTGTCCAACCTGTTCTGCCGCAGAGGCTTCAATATCGACAGCCTGACCGTCTCGGCCACCAACGACCCCACGGTCAGCCGTATCACCGTATCCGTCTCGGGCACGGAGAAGGAGCTGCAGCAGCTCATCCTCCAGACCGAGCGGCTGGAAGTCACTCGTCAGGTCTTCGTACTCAACGAGTCCACCGCCCTCGAGCGGGAACTGCTCCTGCTCAAGGTGGCGGCAAACGTCACCAACCGCGCCGAGCTGCGGGAGATCGCCGGCATCTATAAGGCAAAGATCATCGACCTGTCGCCGGACAGCATGGTCTTTGAGCTGACGGGCCGCCCTGAGAAGATCGACGCCTTCCTGAAGCTCATGGCCGACTACCAGATCCTGGAGCAGTGCCGCACCGGCGTCACTGCCCTCGAGCGGGGCGGGATGCATCAGCATATGCAGAAGCCCGCGCAGGAGGTCAAGAGAGGCACAGTTCCCGCTGCCCGGCACACGGTGCCGCTAAGCTTGCTTTTCCGCTCCCCGGTGAGCGAAAAATATACGATGCTTATCATTCATTCTATACTGAAATAAGTAAAAAACAAAAGGAGAACAACTACCATGGCGATCAAGAAATACTACGATTCCGACTGCAACCTCGGCGTGCTGGACGGCAAGACCGTCGCTGTCATCGGCTTCGGCAGTCAGGGCCACGCTCATTCCGAGAACCTCGCCGAGAGCGGCGTCAACGTCGTCGTCGGTCTGCGCAAGGGTTCCGCTCACTGGGAAAAGGCTTCGGAGTTCGCTGCAACTCATCCCAACTTCAAGGTCATGGAGGTCGAGGAGGCTGCCAAGGCCGGCGACGTCGTCATGATGCTGGTCCCCGATGAGCTGTGCGCTGACATCTACAACAAGCAGGTCGCTCCCTACATGACCGAGGGCAAGGCTCTGGCTTTCGCACACGGCTTCAACATCCACTTCAAGACCATCACCGCCCCCAAGAATGTTGACGTTATCATGATCGCTCCCAAGGGTCCCGGCCACATCGTCCGCCGCCTGTACACCGAGGGCGAGGGCTGCCCCTCTCTGATCTGTGTCGAGCAGGACTTCACTGGCAAGGCGAAGGACATTGCTCTGGCATACGCTTCCGGCATCGGTGCCGGCCGCGCCGGCATCCTCGAGACCACCTTCAAGGAGGAGACCGAGACCGACCTGTTCGGCGAGCAGGCAGTGCTTTGCGGCGGCGTCTGCGAGCTCATCCACGCTGGTTTCGACACTCTGGTCGAGGCTGGCTACGAGCCCGAGATGGCCTACTTCGAGACTTGCCACGAGATGAAGCTCATCGTTGACCTCATCAACGAGGGCGGCTTCTCCAAGATGCGTTACTCCATCTCCAACACCGCTGAGTACGGCGACTACCGCACCGGCAAGCGTCTCATCACCGCTGAGACCCGCAAGGAGATGAAGAAGGTTCTGACCGAGATCCAGGACGGCACCTTCGCTTCCGAGTTCCTGACCGAGATGAGTCCCAACGGCGGCCGCAAGGTCCACTTCCTCGCTCAGCGCCGCATGGAGGCCGAGCACCCCATTGAGAAGGTGGGCGCAGAGCTGCGCAGCATGATGAGCTGGCTGAAGAAGTAAGAAAATCAGAAAAACCTCTCCGTCAGCGCTGACGCGCTGCCACCTTCCCTAAACGAGGGAGGCCTTGGCATATCGTAAAGCCTCGTCTCTTCGCCAGAGGCTCCCCTCGGGGGGAGCTGTCTGCGAAGCAGACTGAGAGGTTGAATCCCAGAGCGTCGGTTTTAGCAGAAAAACTGACTGATTCTGGCGCTTTTTGCATTAGGAGGATAAAATGAAATGAAGTGACAATGTGACCAAAGGCTCGGACGCGCGCGCCCAACCGAAGCCTGTTTTACGCCCTGGGCTACACCCCGGAAGAGCTGGACCGCCCCCTCATCGGCGTGGTGAGCGCCTACAGCGAGATCGTCCCCGGCCATATGAATCTGGATAAGGTCGCCGACGCCGTCAAGGCCGGCGTCCAGATGGCAGGCGGCACCCCCATCCTCATCCCGGCCATCGGCGTCTGCGACGGCATCGCCATGGGCCATGTGGGCATGAAGTACAGCCTCGCCTCCCGCGAGCTGATCTGCGACAGCGTGGAGACCATGCTGATGGCTCATCAGCTGGACGGTCTGGTGCTGGTGCCGAACTGCGATAAGATCGTTCCCGGCATGGTCATGGCCGCTGTCCGGATGGATGTGCCTGCCGTGGTCTGCTCCGGCGGCCCCATGCTGGCCGGTACCTATGGCGGCGAGGAGGTCAGCCTCTCCAAGATGTTCGAGGCCGTGGGCGCCTATAAAGCAGGTATCATCAACGACGAACAGCTGGAAGACTGCACCTGCAACTGCTGCCCCAGCTGCGGCTCCTGCTCTGGTATGTACACTGCCAACAGCATGAACTGCCTGTGCGAGGCCATCGGCATCGCCCTGCCCGGCAACGGCACCATCCCCGCCGTCTACTCCAAGCGGCTCCAGCTGGCAAAACACGCCGGTATGGCCGTCATGGAGATGGTGAAGAAGGGCATCACCGCCCGCCAGATCATCAACGAGCGCTCCATCCGCAACGCGCTGACCTGCGATATGGCGCTGGGCTGCTCCACCAATACCGTTCTGCACCTGCTGGCCATCGCCTACGAGGCTGGTGTGCCCATCGACCTGAAGCTCTTCAATGAGATCAGCGCCAAGACCCCGAACCTCTGCCATCTGGCCCCCGCAGGCCCCACCCACATGCCCGACCTCTACGCCGCTGGCGGCATCCCTGCCGTGCAGGCTGAGCTGGCCAAGAAGGGCCTGCTGGACCTGGATGTCCCCACCGTCACCGGCAAGACCCTCGGTGAGAACATCAAGGGCGCTCATATCCTGAACGACAAGGCCATCCGTCCTATCGAGAATCCCTATTCTCAGACCGGCGGTCTGCAGATTTTGTGGGGCAACATCGCCCCCGACGGCTGCGTCGTCAAGCGCAGCGCCGTGGCCCCCGAGATGCAGGAGCACTCCGGCCCGGCCCGCGTCTTCAACAGCGAGGAGACGGCCATCGCCGCCATCTATGCGGGCAAGATCGTCCCGGGCGACGTGGTGGTCATCCGCTACGAAGGCCCCAAGGGCGGCCCCGGTATGCGTGAGATGCTGAACCCCACCTCTGCTCTGGCCGGCATGAAGCTGGATAAGACCGTGGCCCTCATCACGGATGGCCGCTTCTCCGGCGCTTCCCGCGGCGCGGCCATTGGCCACGTCAGCCCGGAAGCTGCTTCCGGCGGCCCCATCGGCCTCGTGGAGGAGGGCGACACCATCCACATCGACATCCCCAACGCCAGCATCACGCTGGAGGTGCCGGATGAGGTCCTGGCCCAGCGCAAGGCCAAGTACGTCGCTCCCGAACCCAACATCAAGACCGGCTGGCTGAGCCGCTACGCCCGTATGGTCACCAGCGCAAACCTCGGCGCAGTGTTGAAGTAAGATAATATAAAAGAACAGGAGCTGCATCCTTTCGGGACGCAGCTCCTGTTCTTTTTGGTGAGTCCAAATGGAATCTTTGCATTTCCACTTTTATGCGAAATTCAAAAAAGTCAAGCTTACCGCAGGAAAATTACATTTTACGCCCCAAGCTGAAACTCAAATGTATACCCATCCTCGCCGTAGTGCTCATTGCCTACCCAGAGAACAGACCGATCGGTCAAATCGTAGACCACGCTGTGGACGGTGTTGCTGTTGGAGTCGTCGTTGTTCCAGGTGCGGCGGCCCACCTCGGCCAGCAGGGCCATGGCAGCGTTCTCGTCGGCTACGATGCCGTTTGTCTCACGCAGACAGCCGCAAGGTGCTCGTAGCGGTCCAGACCCTTCATCTCGACGGGCGGGCGTAGTAGCCGGGCGCCTTGATAAAGTTGGTCACCACCTGCCAGTCTGCGGAGTCCGAAAGGCTGTCGGTGTCGTTCCAGAGGACATTCAGCTGACGCTGGGAGCCGTCGGTGTCGTGGTCGGCATCAGAACCTACCCACTCGAGGACGGCGCTGCGGCCGGTGGAGTCGGCCACCATGTAGTGGAAGCAGCTGCTTGCCGAGTCGTGAAGGTCGTATTGCTGAGCCAGCGCTACGGCATCCTCCACCGAGTCGGCGTAATCCAGGATGAGCCGGAGCAGGGTGGTAGAGGTCAGGTCGGGTTTGTCGGTGTGGATGTCGGTGGAAGTGCCCTTGCCATCGCCCTGATAGGACATGAAGATGCCGCAGGCCACACCGGCGTCGTTGATGCCGTCCAGCGGCACATAGGGGGCCGCGAGGGTCAGGATCTTCTGGCCGAGGCTCTCTACGTCCTTGTCTTTGTCGAGGCCGAGGAAGCTCAGGTCGATGGTGGAGTAGGAGGCGTGACGACCCTTGCCGGGGTTCGTGTAGACGATGGCGGTGTTGGTGGACGAGAAGAATCATAGTTGCGGCCAAAGACCCGGTCGCCGCTCTGGGTGTCTGCGGTAAAGGCCGAGCAGGCGATGGTGCTGGTCTTGATGTTCATGGGGATGATGCCCTTGGTGATGCTCTGGGTGATGAAGGAGATGAGCTCAGAGTCGGTGGATGCGCCGCCCTGGGCCAGGAAATCGTCAAAGTAGTAGCCGCCCGAGAAGTTGATCTGGTAAACTGCACCGTCGCGGTGGGCTTCGTTGCGGTCGGAGAGCTTTTTGAGGGACGAGAGGGTGGCCAGCTCGTTGTGCCAGAGGGCGAACACGGCAACGGCCAGTGCGATGACCAGCGCCGCCAGCACGCAGGCGAGGCGCTTGAGGACTTTGGAGAGAGAAGTATGCTTCATGGGACCTCCTGAAAAAGTCAAAAAGAATATAGATAAAATACTTGAATATTCTACCACGACTTTCTGTTGTGTTACAAGACTTTTGGAGATTTGGCCGGGCTTGAAAAATAAAAACAGGCGCTGAACGACAGCGCCTGTTCTGAGAGAGACTTAACCAAACAGTTTTTTCGTATTGTGCATATACACCTACAGCACCAGCCCCACGCAGATATACAGCATGAGCACCGAGCTGCCGCCCGCCGAGTAGAAGGGCAGGGTGACACCGATGACGGGCAGGACCCGAAGGTTCATCCCCACATTGACGAAGATCTGGGCCATGAGCGCGCCGCCGATGCCTGCGCAGATGAAGGAACCCAGCATATCCTCGCTGCACGCTCCGGTGGCGAAGGTCTTGATGATGATGGCCAGCAGCACGCCCAGCACCACGCAGCAGCCCACGAAGCCCGCCGCGTTGCCGATCCAGCAGAGGATGAAGTCATTGTGGGCGTTGGGGACGCTGTAGTAGCGGCCCCCGAAGAAGCCGTTGCCGAAGATGCCGCCTGAGCCGATGGCAATCTCGCCCCGCTGCTGCTGATAGATGATGTTCTTCCAGATCGTCTCGCTGGGTGCCCAGCCTGTCTCATTGTTGGGGTCGATGACCGCGAGGATGCGGTACCACTGGTAGCCCTTGCCGATCTTGTCGCTGAAGAAGGCGAAGGCCACTGCCATCGCCGCCGCGAGAGCAGAAAACGCCCCGACGATATACTTCCAGCTCAGCCCGGCGGCAAAGAGCATACAGCAGCCGATGATGCCGTAGATGATGGCCGTGCCGTCGTCACCCTGGATATGGATGATGCCGATCGGCACGAAGAGGTGGAGCAGCAGCTTGCCCAGCTCCTTCGGCTCGTTTAGGCGGCTGCGGACATTGTTCAGATGCATGGCGAAGGTAAGGATGAAAGCTTATCTTCGCCAGCTCAGTGGGCTGGAGGGTGAAGCCGCCCAGCTTATACCACGAGTAGTTGTCGGTGTCGCCTGCGTTGTAGCCGATGGTCAGCGGGCCGATGCTCACGTTGCGGATGACCAGCGTGGGCAGCACGAGGCCCCATGTGACGGCACCACATGGACGGGCCAGACATTGACGAGGCTGCGGTAGTCGATGTTGAGACAGAGGATGGCCACCAGGATACCGATGGCCGCTGCACCCGCCTGCACCACGGCCCGGCGGTAGTCGCCGATGCCGGTGAGCTGTCCGGTGAGCTCATCCACGGCAAAGCCGCTGCCCTGCTTCGCCGCCCATGACGACAGCGCCAGTACCGCCATCGCGCTGCTGAACAGGCAGAGCAGCAGGTACATCTTGTCTGTCCGCTTCCAATATCGCTGAATGCTTTCCAAAAAAGCACCACCTTTCTGTATCCTTGGGAAGCCGTTTTCTAAGCATTGGGAGCAAACCGCTTAAAACCAGAAAACAACTTCCTCAGAAACCCCATTTCCTCACAGCCGGGCATATCCCCCAATATTTTTCACATTATACAGCAGGGGAGAGAGGCGCGCAAGATGGACGGTTGTGACAGCTTTGCAAAATCGGCGCAGAACGCTTGACAAAGGCCGATATGCCCTCTAAAATGAAACGTACCGGGGCGGTAAATGGCCGGTCCCCGGCGTTCTTGGAGGAACAAATATTATATATGAAGGAACAACGCCATCGATTTTTGTGCGCGGTCTGCGCACTGGCACTGGTGCTGACGGCTGTGCTGGCTCCCGCCGCATGGGCGGCAGACGGAGCGGGCGAGGTGCAGGATACGGCAAAACCCCCTCACCACCGACGATGCAGCCGAGATGCAGCAGGCAGACGCCGCTGTCACAGCCCTCACCGGCAGCGATGAATACGAGCAGATGTCCCGGGAAGAACGGCTCACCTCGCGGCCCTTGCGGAGCTGGATGAGCTGGTCCGGAAGGGGCTGGTGCGCCGGACTCCATCCGCACCGACGAGGAGAACGGGATAGTCAGCTTTACCTACAGCTGCGGCGTACTGGGCGGCATCCTGCTCACTCTCGCCGACGAGCTGGACGAGATGACCTTTGACGCCGGAGACAACGGCCTGCGCGCCCCGAGGGACATTGCTCAACGCACTCCCCGCACCGAGATGCCCCTGACCGACGATGTCCGGCAGGCCGCGGAGGCCCGGCAGTACCGGGAGAACGCTCTGCCTGAGACGATCGGCCGTGCCGCCATTTATTATGCCTTCGATAATACGGTGAACAGCTCCCGCTTCCCGTATTATTCCTATATGCAGGGCTTCTGGGAGGGCATGGGCATCCGCACGACCATGAACACCCGGGTGACGCTGTCGGACCTGCGCCGGATGGACCGGTACGACCTGTGCATCCTGAGCGCCCACGGTGCCTATTACACCTACAGCTACGGTGCCCTCTGGAAGCACACCCGGACCGAGCCCATCATCCTGCTGACAGAAGCGTCCACGCTGTACAAAGACATCATCTACGGCTTTGACCTGCTGGCTCACCGCATCATCAAGCTCAACGGCCTTTACTGTGTCACGGCGGATTTCTTCCGCAATGCGTACCGCGCGGGCCAGCTCAGCAGCACCATCATCTACTCCGAGACCTGCGAGTTTCTGGGCGTCACGGGCAGCGTGGACGAGTCGATGGCCGAAGCGCTGCTGGCCGGCGGCGCACGGACTGTGCTGGGCTATGTGAACAACGTCTACACGGTCTACTCCCGCAGTATGCTCTGGGACACCATCAACCATCTTGCGATGGGACAGACCATCGGCAGGGCGCTGGCCCATGCGAAGGATACCTACGGCGAGAACGACATCATCTGGTATACGGAGCAGGGCGGACGCCGCCCCCACGCCGCAGCAGCGTATCTGGTGCTCTACGGTGACGAGAACGCCCGGCTGAATGTGCCGGAAAACTTCTCGCCCGAGGAACGCGCGGAGGCCGCGGAAGATATGCTGGCCGATGTGACTTGAAAGCGCGGCCTGAGCGTTGCACTTTTGACGGAAATAGTTTATACTAAGGGACGGCAGAACAGGACGGCAGGACTCTGCCGTCCCTTTTTTATAGAAACGCATATGAGGTAGGATACCCATGTCTGAATTTATCACCCACTCCCGCGAGGAGACGGTGGCACTGGGGGCGCAGGTGGCGCATCATCTTGCGCCCGGGGCGCTCATCGCCTTTACCGGCGGGCTTGGCGCGGGCAAGACGGCCTTCTGTGAGGGTATGGCCAAAGGTCTCGGCTGTACCGACCCGGTCAGCAGCCCCACCTTCGCCATCGTGAATTATTACCGCGGGCCGCGGCCCTTCGCGCACTTTGACCTGTACCGCATCTCCACGGAGAACGACCTGTGCGCGGCAGGGTTCTACGACTATCTGGATGAGGGCGCTGTGGTGGCGGCAGAGTGGAGCGAGAACTTCGCTGACCTGCTGGCGCTGGAAGACCCCATCCACATCAACATCGAGCGTGTGGACGACACCACCCGCCGCATCACCATCGAGGGGGCAGAAGTATGAATATCTTAGCCGTGGATACGGCGGGCAAGACGCTGGGCGTGGCCCTGCTGCAGGATGACCGCCTGCTCTACGAGTGCTATCTCGACGCGGGCATGACCCACAGCGAGACCCTGATGCCCCTCATCGACAACTGTCTCAAGTTCTGCGGCATGGGCTGCGGGGACATCGACCTCTACGGCGTCAATGCAGGCCCCGGCAGCTTCACCGGGCTGCGCATCGGGCTGGCGGCGGTCAAGGGGCTGGCCTTCCCCCGGGAGACGCTCTGCGCCCCGGTGTCCACGCTGGAAGCGCTGGCGGCGGCCCACACCGGCTGCGGCACCGTGCTCTGCGCGCTGGATGCCCGCCGTGCGCAGGTGTACAGCGCCGCCTTTGACCTCGCGACCCATGAGCGCCTGCTGGACGACGACGCCCGGGCCGTGGCAAACCTTGCAGACTTTGTAGAAAATTGCAAAAAGCCCCTGTTTTTTGTTGGTGATGGCGCGGCTCTGTGCTATAATAAATATGGCAATGTCCCGGGCGTGCTCTGCGTGCCCCCGGCCCTCCGCAATGGCCGCGCCGCTGCGGTGGCCTATGTGGCAAAGCAGATGGCCCAGCACGGGGCGACCGTCCTGCCCGAGGCCCTGCTGCCGGATTATCACCGGCTGAGTCAGGCCGAGCGGGAGCGCGCCGAGCGTCTGGCCGCAGAGGCCGCCCGTACCGAAATACCCGAAGATACTGCAAAAAGGGAAAGGATTGACACCAATGGCAAAACCCATCGCACTGGCCGCCGACCACGGCGGATTTGAACTGAAAGAGGCCGTCAAGGCCCATCTGGAAGAGCTGGGGTTGGAGTACATCGACTACGGCACCCACAGCACCGCCAGCGTGGACTACCCGCCTGACATGGCCCTGCCCGCCTGCGACGCTGTGGTGAGCGGCCAGTGCAGCAAGGCGCTGCTCTTCTGCGGCACCGGCGTGGGCATCAGCATGGCTGCAAACAAGGTCAAGGGCATCCGTGCCTGCTGCTGCTCCGACAGCTTCAGCGCTGAGTATACCCGCCGCCACAACGACGCCAACGCCCTGTGCATGGGCGGCCGTGTCGTCGGCCCCGGCCTCGCCTGCCAGCTGGTGGACATCTTCCTCAACACCGAGTTCGAGGGCGGCCGCCACGAGAAGCGCATCGCCAAGCTGATGGAGATCGAGAATCGGTAAACCTTAGTATTCCAATATCTATTCACAATATAAGGAGAGTGTATTATGACCCCTATGATCGTTGAGCACCCCCTGCTGCAGCACAAACTGAGCATTCTGCGCAACAAGCAGACCGGTACCAAGGAGTTCCGTGATCTGGTAGGCGAGATCGCCACTCTGCTGTGCTACGAGGCTACCCGTGACCTGCCTCTGGAAGAGGTGGAGATCGAGACTCCCATCACCATGGCAAAGACCAAGGTGCTGGCAGGCCGCAAGCTGGCGCTGGTGCCCATCCTCCGCGCCGGCATGGGTATGCTGGACGGTATGCTGACCCTGCTGCCCGCCGCTAAGGTCGGCTTCATCGGCCTGTACCGCGACGAGGAGACCCTGCAGCCCGTGGAGTATTTCTGCAAGCTGCCGAAGGACATCGCTGAGCGCGACGTTCTGGTGCTTGACCCGATGCTGGCTACCGGCGGCAGCGCCATCGACGCCATCACCCAGATCAAGAAGCACGGCGCAAAGCACATCAAGTTCATCGGCCTCATCGCTGCTCCGGAAGGCATCAAGGCCCTGCACGAGGCACATCCCGATGTGGACATCTACCTCGGCGCACAGGACGACCACCTGAACGAGAACGGCTACATCGTCCCCGGTCTGGGTGACGCAGGCGACCGTATCTACGGCACCAAGGTACAGTAATATTTACAGCATTGTAAATTTTCTGCGAGGCGCTTGACTTTTTTAGAAAACTGCGTATACTTATAAACGAGAAAATCAAATGCTGTTCATTTGGAATCGCAAATAATAAGACCCCTTCTCGGAGGTGCTAGCTCCGGGAAGGGGTCTTATTATTTAGTGCTTACAGTCCTTGTTGAACCATCTGCCAAGCCACTTGTAGATGTAGTTTGCAACCACACCTGCTGCGACAGACAGCATAAATGAGAAAATACTGTTCATTCGGAATCACCTCCCTTCCAAACGGAATGGAGTGGTAAGGACGGCGATTCGATTATATCATATTTTTCGACAGAAGAACAGAACTTCTTTCAGCACGATCACTTGCTCTTTCGTGCTAAAATCTCATCCAGAATGGCGTCCGCCACATCATCCTTGCTCATCAGGGGCAGCTCACGGGCGCCGTCCGGCGTGATGAAGGTGACAACATTGGTATCCACGCCAAACCCGGCACCGGCCACCTTCAGGTTATTGGCCACCACCATGTCGAGGTTCTTCTTCTCGAGCTTGGCCGAGGAGTTGGCCAGCATATCCCGCGTTTCCATCGAGAAGCCGCAGAGGAACTGTCCCTTCTTTTTGGGGCCGATGGTGCCGAGGATGTCGGGCGTCCGCTCCACGGCGATGGAGAGGTCGCCGTCCTTCTTCTTGATCTTGTCGTCGGCCACAGCGGCGGGGCGGTAATCGGCCACGGCAGCGGCCATGACCAGAACATCCATCTCGTCGAAGCGGCTGGTCACGGCCTCGTACATCTGCTGGGCTGTCGTGATGGGGACATCCTCGGTGAACCGCACCGGCTGCAGGGCCGTCGGGCCATGGATGAGGGTGACTTCGGCACCCCGCATCACGGCGGCACGGGCCACGGCATAGCCCATCTTGCCGGTGGAGTGGTTGGTCAGGTAGCGCACAGGGTCCAGCGGCTCCTGCGTGGGTCCGGCGGTGACGGCAATGCGCAGACCGGCGAGGTCCTTCGGCTTTGCGATGGCCCGGAAGATGTAGTCCAGCAGGACATCCTCTTTCGGCAGGCGTCCGCTGCCCACGTCCTTGCAGGCCAGCACGCCGCTCTCGGAGGGGATGACCGTGAAGCCGTACTTTTCCAGTGTGGCGATGTTGTCCTGGGTGATGGGGTTCTCCAGCATCCCGGTGTTCATGGCAGGGGAGACGAGCTTGGGACATTTGGCCGCGAGAACGACGGTGGTAAGCATATCGTCGGCGATGCCGTGGGCCATCTTGGCGATGACGTTGGCGGTGGCCGGGGCCACGAGGATGACGTCGGCCTTCTTTGCCAGCGAGATATGGGTGACTTCGAACTTGAAATCACGGTCAAAGGTGTCCACCATGCACTTGTGGCCCGTCAGGGTCTCGAACGTGATGGGGGTGATGAACTGGGTGGCGTTTCTGGTCATGATGACCTCCACGTCGGCCCCCAGCTTGCGCAGTGCGCTGGCCACATTGGCCATTTTATAGGCGGCGATGCCGCCGCTGACGCCCAAAAGGACGCATTTTCCCTTCAGATCCATCCAAAATACCTCCTATAAATAGGGATAATATAACTACAGTATAATGCAAAAACGCTCAGAGCACAACAAAATCTTTGGTTGGGGTTGTATCTTGGCCCAAAATGCGGTAAAATACAGCTTGACTTATACAATAAAGCTCTCTGCCACGCCTGCGGTTCACGGGCAGGCCCGTCTCCATACAACCTCTCAGGCGCTTCGCGCCAGCTCCCCTTGTAGGGGAGGCCTCTGGCGAAGAGATGGGGCTTTACGATATGCCAAGGCCTCCCCTCGGTAGGGAGGTGGCATCGCGTAGCGATGACGGAGAGGTTCGACCCTGCGAGGAACTGAATTATGATTTTAGCCATTGACATAGGCAACACCACCGTCGCCCTCGGGGGCATCCGGGACGGACGTGTATGCTTTGTGGCCCATATGGACACGGTGCGCACCCGCACGGCGGCGGAGTACCGCGCCGAGATGGAAAAGGTGTTCGCCCACCGGAGGCAGCCGGAAAAGCCCATCCGCTTCGAGGGCGCTGTCCTCACCAGCGTCGTCCCCCAGATCACGGGGGCGCTGGCCGAGTGCGCCCGCTACTACACCGGCAAAAAGCCGGTCATCGTTTCGCCCGACATCCGCACCGGCCTGACGATGGGGGTGCCCGACCCCCACGCCGTCGGCAAAGACCGCCTTGTGGATGCGGCCTACGCGGCGGCGAACTTCCCCCTGCCGGTGGTCACGGTAGACCTCGGCACCGCCACCACGTTCAACGTGATAGATGAGAATAAGGTCTTCCGGGGCGGCGTCATCTGCCCCGGCCTTTCCACCGGTCTGCGGGCGCTGGGGGAGAGGTGCGCCCAGCTGCCACAGGTGCATCTTTCTTCGCCCAAAAGCGCGATCGGCGTCGATACCGAAAAGTGTATGCTCTCCGGCTCTGTGCTGGGGACGGCTGTTCTGCTGGACGGCATCACGCAGCGCATCGAGGAAGAACTGGGCCGTCCGGCCACGCTGGTGGTCACAGGCGGTCTGGCAAAGTATGTCATCCCGCTCTGCCGTCACCCGCTCACCTATGACCCCGAGCTGCTGCTGAAGGGGCTGGCCCTCCTTTACCAGCTCAATGCGCCCCAGCATGAGCGTCACCACGAGCCGCGCAGCGACGGTGAGCGCCGCCGTCCCCGCCCGACAGGCAGACGCCCCAACAACGGCAGCAGCTCCCGCCGCCGCAATAACCGCCGTCCCCACCGGGACGATGAGGCCAAAGCGGGCTGAGCCCTGAAAGGAGAGACCTTATGATGAAAATTAGGCATTCTCGGCGCAGGCATGATCGTCCGGGAGTTCCTGCCCTGGCTCACTGGGCCGGAAAGCCCCTTCAAGGTCGAGGCTCTTTGCAGCACGGAGCGGAGCGCCGGTGCAGCACAGGCCCTCTGCGACCAGTACGGCGTGGCCCGCCACACCACCCGCTACGATGAGTTGCTGAGCTGGGTAGACGTGGTGTATATCGCAGTGCCGAATGTCCTGCACGTAAAATATACCCGTGCCGCTCTGGAAGCGGGCCGCCACGTCATCGTCGAAAAGCCGATGGCCCCCACGGCGGCGCAGGCCGAAGAGCTGGCCGAGCTGGCCCGGAGCAAAAAGCTCTTCCTCTTCGAGGCCGTCACCACCCAGTATCAGGACAACTACGCCAAGCTCCGTGAGATGCTGCCCAAGGTGGGCGCCGTCACCATGGTGCAGTGCAATTTCAGCCAGTATTCCAGCCGGTATGACGATTTCTGCATCGGCAGGGTCTGGCCGTCCTTCGACCCGGCCTGTGCCGGCGGCGCGCTGATGGACCTGGGTGTCTACAACGTCAGCTATGTGGTGGGCCTTTTCGGCTCACCCAACAAAGTCCACTACGCGGCCAACATCGCCCGCGGCATCGACACCAGCGGCGTGCTGACGATGGAGTATCGCAGCTTCAAGGCCGTGAGCATCAATGCCAAGGACAGCAGTTCCCCGGCCCGGTACATCATTCAGGGCACCAAGGGCTATCTGCTCCAGAAATCCACCGCCAACTTCTGCGGCGGCGTCACCTTCCACCCCTATAAGGGCAGGGAAGAGCACTTCAACCTCAGCGCAGGCCGTCCCCGGCAGGCGGCAGAGTTCCACGCCTTTGCCCGCGCCATCGAGAGCGAGGATATGGAGCTTTGCAGCCGGATGCTGGACACCTCGGTGGCCGTCAGCCGTGTGCTGGAGACGGCCCGCCGCGACGCGGGCATCCGCTTCCCCAGCGAATTTTGATGCTATCCCCGGGAGTTCCCTGACAAAACATCCCGTATATTTCAGACTGTATTCTACAAAAAGACCCCGTGTGATTCACGGGCAGGTTTGCGCCGTATCCGATAGTTAAGGCGGAACGGCAGCAAGGAGGAAAACTGAATTATGAAAAACAACGATCTTCGCACCCTCACCCGGCTGGCACTGCTGGTCGCCATTGAGCTGGTCATGAAGGCCATCGGCCTGGGCAGTGTGCCCGTAGGCCCGCTTTACATGAGCTTTTTGACCCTGCCGATCGCTGTGGGTGCCATCACCATGGGTCCCGCCGCAGGCGCTATCCTCGGCGGCGTGTTCGGTGCGGTGAGCTTCTATGACGCTGTCACCGGCGCCTCTGCCATGACCGGCGCGCTGTTTCAGGTCAGCCCTGTCAACACCTTCATCCTCTGTGTGGGTATGCGTGTGCTGATGGGCGTGTGCGTCGGCCTTATCTTCAACGCTATCAAGAATTTCGATAAGCCCGGCACCTGGAGCTACCTTATCAGCGCCATGTGCGCCCCGGCCCTCAACACCCTGTTCTTCATGGGCTACATCGTGCTGGCCTTCTACGGCTGCGATTACGTCCAGAACCTCGTGTCGGTCAAGGGCGCAGCCAACCCCCTGATGTTCGTCGTCCTGCTGGTCGGCGTGCAGGGCGTGGCCGAGTTCCTCGTGTCCGGCATTCTGGGCGGCATCGTCGCCCGTGCCGTTCGCAAGTTCCTGAAGTAACAGGCGGTGTTGGTCAGGGACATCCGCTGATAAACCTCTCCGTCACGGCTGACGCCGTGCCACCGCCCCTGATCGAGGGGCTGCAAGGAAAAGATCATATAATAGGCCCCTCCCCCGGCAAAAATGCTGAGGGAGGGGCTTTTGTGTTGATTTTAGCCTACTGGTGCGGTATACTTATCATACTTTATTCAAAAGAAGGAGGCGGCGGAAAATGCCCATCGGCCCCAGCAGACCCCTGAATTTAGCAAAGCCGGAGTCCATCGACATCCGGCAGGCCGCGCGGTATTTCGGCGCGCGGGGCGAGGCTGACAGCGCTACCCTCACCCTTCTGGAACAGTGCGCTGCGCCCCTTCTCGCCGCCGCCACCCCCCGGGCCGTCTGGCTTGAGGCCGATGTGGAGAGCCTCGCGCAGGTCGGCATCCTGAAGGGGGAGGACATCTTCCGGCATCTGGAAGGGTGCAGCGAGGCCCTGCTTCTGGCCGTGACAGTCGGCCCCGGCGTGGACGGACAGATACGCCGGGCCGGTGTGGGCGACATCGCCGCCGGTGTGGCCTCGGATGCCCTCGGTTCGGCGCTGGCCGAACAGGCCGCAGACGCCGCCGAGGCCGAGCTGCGGCAGTGGGCCGCAGGGCAGGACAGGTATCTCACGGGCCGCTTCTCGCCGGGCTATGGCGACTGGCCCATCGGGGTGCAGCCGCTGGTGGCGGCGGCACTGGACACTGCCCGCCGGGCCGGGCTCTGCGTGACCGAAAATGACCTGATGACGCCCCGCAAGAGCGTGACCGCTCTGCTGGGCCTGAGCGACCACCCGGTGAAAGGACGCCTTGCCGGGTGCGGACACTGCGTGCTGAACACGCGGTGCGAATATAGAAAGAGGGGCAAGACCTGTGCAAGCGAATGAACTGTTTACCCAGCCGAATACCATCCTCCTGGACGGCGGCATGGGGACCATGCTGCAGGCGGCGGGCCTGAAGCTGGGCGCACGGCCCGAGGAGCTGAATATCACCGACCCGCAGCTCATCGAGAGCATCCACAGCCGCTACGCCGCCGCCGGAAGCCGCATCATCAACGCAAACACCTTCGGCGCTTCGGCCCACAAGCTGGCGGGCAGCGAGTACACGCTGGAAGAGATCATTGCGGCGGGCATTGCCAACTGCAAGCGGGCCTGCGCCCCCTATGGCGCGCTGGCGGCGCTGGACGTCGGCCCGCTGGGCGAGCTGCTGGAACCCAACGGCACGCTGGCTTTTGAGGATGCCGTGGCCGAGTATGGCCGCATCGTCCGGGCAGGTGTCGCCGCCGGGGCCGATCTCGTCTTTTTTGAGACCTTCACCGACCTGTACGAGCTGAAAGCTGCCCTGCTGGCCGCGAAAGAGAACTGCACCCTGCCCATCCTCGCCAGCATGAGCTTTGAGGCAGGCGGGCGCACCTTTACCGGCTGCACCGTCGAGAGCTTCGCCGTCACGGCCCGGGGCCTCGGCGCAGATGCCGTGGGCATCAACTGCTCCCTCGGCCCGAAAGAGATCTTCCCGATGGCGAAGCGTCTGGCCGAGGCCCTGCCCGGCGATTTCCCGGTCTTCGTCAAGCCCAATGCGGGCCTGCCCCGCGCCGACGGCAGCGGCTACGACATCACGCCCCAGCTCTTTGCCATGGAGATGAAGCCCTACCGGGAGCTGAAGCTCTTCGCGGCGGGCGGCTGCTGCGGCACCACCCCCGATTTCATCCGGCTGCTGAACGGCGTCTTCGCCGACTGCAGGCCGGGCCGGGCCGCCCACGCCATGCCCTCGGTGCTCTGCTCGCCGATGGATTTTGTCACGGTGGACGGCATCACCGTGGTGGGAGAGCGCATCAACCCCACCGGCAAAAAGCGGTTCCAGCAGGCCCTGCGCGAGGGCGACATGAACTACATCCTCGAGCAGGCCGTCAGCCAGTCCGAGGCCGGCGCACAGGTGCTGGACGTCAATGTGGGCGCTCCCGGTGTGGACGAGCCTGCCGTCATGGAGCAGGTGGTCAAGGCCCTGCAGAGCGTGGTGAGCCTGCCTTTGCAGCTGGATTCCTCCCACGCCGACGCCCTCGAGCGGGGTCTGCGGGTCTACAACGGCAAGCCCATCGTCAACTCGGTGAACGGCGAGACGGAGGTGTTGGAGCGGGTTCTGCCCCTCTGCAAAAAGTAGCGGCGCGGCCGTCGTCGGCCTTGCCATCGACGAGCGGGGCATCCAGCCCAGCGCCGACGCCCGCTTTGCGATCGCAAAGCGGATCGTGGATGCCGCGCTGGCTCATGGCATCCCCCGGGAGGACATCTACATCGACTGCCTCACCCTCACCGCCAGCGCCCAGCAGCAGGACGTTCTGGCCACCGTGGAGGCGCTGGCCCGCTGCAAGAAGGAGCTGGGCGTCCGCACCATCCTCGGCGTGTCCAACATCAGCTTCGGCCTGCCCTGCCGCCCCTACCTCAATACCGCCTTTCCTGACCATGGCCATGTATGCGGGCCTCGACCTCGCCATCATGAATCCTTCCAGCGAAGAGATGATGGCGGCGGTCTACTCTTACAACGTCCTCACCAACCGTGATAAGCAGAGCATGGCCTACATCGCCCGCTATGCCGATAAAGTCCCTGCCAGCGCCGCGTTGAAGCAGGCCCAGACGGCCCAGGCGTCTCAGACGTCAAACACCCCGGCGGAGGCGGATGCAGCTCTCACAGCGGCCCCTTTGCCGCGCTGATGCAGGCGGTGGAAAAGGGCCTCAAGGGGTGAAGCCGCCGCCCGCACCCACACCCTGCTGGACGAAAACGAGCCCCTGACGCTGGTGGACGAGGCCCTCATCCCGGCGCTGGACGTCGTGGGTGAAAAGTACGAGAAGGGCAAGCTCTTCCTGCCCCAGCTGTTACAGGCCGCCAGCGCCGCGCAGGCCGCCTTTGAGGAGATCAAGACCGCCATCGCCAAGCGGGGTGGGGACGGGGCCAGTAAGGGCCGCATCGTCCTCGCCACCGTCAAGGGCGATGTCCACGACATCGGCAAGAACATCGTCCGGGTCATCCTCGAGAACTACGGCTTCGAGGTCATCGACCTTGGCCGCGATGTGCCGGTGGAGACGGTGGTGGACACCGTCCGGGAGAAGGATGTCCATCTCGTGGGCCTCTCGGCCCTGATGACCACCACCCTCAAGAGCATGGAAGAGACCATCGCGGCCCTCCGTGCGGCCAAGCTCGACTGCAAGGTCATGGTGGGCGGCGCAGTCCTGACGCCGGAGTATGCCGAGAAGATCGGCGCGGACTGGTACGCCAGGGACGCCAAGCAAAGCGCCGATATTGCCAAGAAATTCTTCGGAGAATCATAAAAACAGAGCAAGAGCCGGTGCATCTGCACCGGCTCTTTTGGCGTTTACTGTTCGTATTGGCTATGATCTACCAGCGCCATGATGCGCTCTGGCAGGGCGGAGAGGCAGGCCGGGGCGTCGGGTTCGGCCACGGAGAGGGTCGTCTTGCTCACTTTCCACCACAGACGGGTGGTGCCGTCCGGCAGCTGGAAGATGAGGTTCCAGTCGAAGGGATTCTCGCTGGCCGAGAGCAGCTCCACCGGCAGGGCATTCTCTGCGCCCGGAGCGCAGGGGGCGAAGTCGTGGGCGCGGATGCCCACGGCAGTGCAGCCCTCCGGGACCTCAGCGGCCAGATGCAGCAGACTCTCACTGCCTGCGAGGCGGACGCTGTGGGCGTCCACCCGGGTGCAGGGCAGGATGTTCTTACAGCCGGTCAGCCGGGCCGCAGCGATGCTGCGGGGGTCGGCAAAGACCTCTTTCGTGGTGCCGGTGCGGAGCACCTGCCCGCCGTCCATGACGATCATGTCCCGGCACAGGCGGTAAGCCTCGTCCCGGTTGTGGGTGACAAGGAGAGCCGTGCCCTCAAAGCCTGCCAGCAGGCTCCCCACCTCGCCCTCTACCTCCTCCCGGAGGTAGCTGTCCAGTGCGCTGAACGGCTCGTCCAGCATCAAAATCTTCGGCTTGCCCACCAGAATACGGGCCAGCGCGGTGCGCTGCTGCTGTCCGCCGGAAAGCTCGGCGGGGCGGCGGCCTGCCAGCTCTTCCAGCCGCATGGCCCGCAGCATTTCGGCGCAGCGGGCTTTGCGGGCGGCTCTGTCTTTTTCTGCGTTCAGGCCGCAGAGGATGTTCTGCTCCACGGTCATATTCGGGAAGAGGGCGTAGTTCTGGAAGAGCAGGCCCACGCCCCGCTGCTGGGGCGGCAGGTCGATGTGATGCTCGCTGTCGAACAGCACCCGCCCGTCCAGCACGATGCGGCCCTTGTCGGGCTTCACGATGCCCGCGATGCAGCGCAGGGTCATGCTCTTGCCGCAGCCGGAGGCGCCCAGAATGGCCGTGGCAGTGTTCCCGGCGGTGAAGTCAGAGCGGAGGGTAAAGCCGTTCAGCTTTTTTTCGATGTGCACTTCCAGACTCATGGGCATCCACCTGCTTTCTGCTTCTTTTCCAGCAGATTGACGGCCAGCAGCACCACCGCCGAGATGACGATGTCCACCAGCACCCACCGCATGGCACCGGCCTCATCGTTGGTGCGCCAGAGCTGGTACACCGTGGTGGCGATGGTGGCCGTCTTGCCCGGGGTGTAGCCCGCGATCATGCTGGTAGCACCGTACTCGCCCAAGGCCCGGGCAAAGGCCAGCACCGTACCGGCCAGAATGCCCTGTCGGCAGCAGGGCATCCGCACCCGCCAGAAGATCCATGCGTTGGACTGTCCCAGTGTCTGGGCCGACCAGGCCAGCGTCTCGTCGAAGCTCTCGAAGGCACCCCGGGCCGTGCGGTACATCAGCGGGAAGGCCACCACGATGGAGGCGAAGATGGCGCTGTACCAGTTCATGACCAGCTTGACGCCGAAATGTTCCAGAAAGAAGAGGCCCAGAGGCCGCTTTGCACCGAAGAGCAGCAGAAGAAAATAGCCCACCACGGTAGGCGGCAGCACCATCGGAAGGGTGAGGAGCACGTCCAGCACGCCCTTGACGGTGCGGGGCAGCTTTGCGATATAGTAAGCGGCAAAAATGCCGAGGAAGAACACCGCCGTGCAGCTGATGAGCGCGATGCGCAGGCTGTTCCATAAGGGATACCAATCCATGATTTTAACCTTTTAGCATCGCCGTGAAGCCCACGCCCTCGAACACGGTGGCGGCGCGGTCAGTCTGCAGATAGGCCAGGAACTCCTTGGCGGCCTCGGCGTTGGGGGCAGCCTTCAGCACAGCGGCGGGGTAGATGACCTGACCGCACATCTCGGCGGTGGCCTCGTCCACGGAGGTCAGACCGGCGCTGTAAGCATCGGTGCAGTAGACGACACCGGCGTCCACACTGCCCTCGCTGATCTGGGTGGTGACTTCCTTGACGTTGGAGCCGTAGGTGATGACACCGGCAGCGGCCAGAGCCTCTTCGTCGAGGTCATAGTAGGCCAGGATCTTCTGGGTGTACTGGCCCACAGGCACATCGCTGTTGCCCATGCAGAACAGGATGTCCTGAGCCTTCAGGTGCTCGGCCAGAGCATCAAAGCTGTCGATGCCCTTGTCGCTGCCCTCAGGTCACACAGAGGACGACCTTGTTTTCCAGCAGGTCCACGCGGGTGGAGGGGTCCACGAAGTCCAGACCGTCGGTGTTCACGTCGGCAGAAGCGGTGATGTCCAGCTGGTTCATCTGCTTCTGGCCGGCAGAGAGGAAGAGGTCGCAGTCAGCGCCCTCCTGGATCTGGGTCTTCAGCGTACCGGAGGAATCGAAGTTGAAGCGGAAGGTGACGCCCGGGTTCTCGGCAGAGTAGTCTTGGGCGATGGCGTTCAGGGTCTCGGTCAGGGAGGCAGCGGCGAAGACGATGAGCTCGACGCTCTCGCCGGCAGCCTCGGAAGCAGCTGTGGAAGAGGCAGTGCTGGAAACAGCGCCGCCGCAGGCGGTCAGGGCAGCAGCAGCGCCGACTGCGCCGACCACGGACAGAAAGCTGCGGCGGGAGATGAGGTCGGCTTTCATGAATTTTCTCCTTCTATAGTGGTTAAAATTCCCTCATATATGTTCACGTCCCGAAACCGGAGCGGGACAACAATGTTACTTGCGGGCGCACTCGCCGTCCAGACCGGCGGCGATGCGGACGCCGTGCCCGAGGCTGGGCAGGATGTACTCGAGGTTCTCTTTTACGGCCTTGGGGCTGCCGGGCAGGTTGACGATGAGCGTCTTACCGCGCAATACGCTGGCGGCGCGGCTCAGCATCCCGCGGGGGGTGATGGACAGGCTGTGGTACCGCATGGCTTCGGCGATGCCGGGGGCGCTGCGGTCGGCCACGGCATAGGTGGCCTCCGGGGTGATATCCCGGGGGGAGAAGCCGGTGCCGCCGGTGGTCAGGATGAGGTTCACCTGACGGCCGTCGGCCAGCCGGATGAGCTGGGCTTTCAGGGCCTTGGCCTCGTCGGGCAGGAGCATCGTCTCTTCCACCACATAGCCTGCGGCGGTGAGCATCTCCACAATGAGGGGGCCGCTCTTGTCCTCCCGCTCGCCCCGGCTGCCCTTGTCGGACAGGGTGATGACGGCGGCGCGCAGGGGCGGATCTTCTGGCGGCGGCAGAAGGGTCACTTCGTCGCCCACATGGATTTCGCCGCCCTCCAGCACCCGGGCAAATACGCCCTCCCGGGGCATGATGCACTCCCCGGTCTGCTGCTTGATGACGCAGTCGTTGTGGCACTCCTTGCCGATCTGGGTCATCTCCAGCACCACGTCGCCGATGGCGAAGCGGCTGGTGACGGGCAGGTGCGGAAGTCGAAGCCCTCAATGACAAGGTTTTCGCCAAAGGCACCATAGTCCACCCAGATCTTCTTGCGGAACGCCTCGATTTTTTCGGCGCTGAGCAGGCTCACCTGCCGGTGCCAGTTTCCGCCGTGGGCGTCGCTCACGATGCCCCATTCCGGGGTCAGGACAGCACTTGGCACCTCGGTCTTGACGGTGCCGCGCTTGGGGCTGGTGCAGATCGCCAGAATTTTTCCCATAGTAGTTTATCCTCCGATACGGTACATCCCGCGGGTGGCGGGCATGGAATTGTCTCCGAAATGATGTTCCCGGGGTTTCGACCAGATCGTCTCCCGGATGGCCTGTAAAAGCTCCTCGTCGGCTGCGCCGCCCCGCAGCAGGGTGCGCAGGTCGCAGCCCGTCTCGCTGGCCAGGCAGGGGCGCAGAAAGCCCTGACTGGTCAGCCGCACCCGGTTGCAGGAAGCACAGAACTTGCCATGGACCGCCGCGATGAAGCCCACGTCGCCCTTCCAGCCCGGGACGGTGTAGTAGACGGCCGGCCCGTCGCCGAACCCGGCGCTCTGGGCGGCGGGCAGGGGCGAAAACTCCGGCCAGCGGCGGGCAAACCGCTCCCGCAGCTCCGGCCCCGAGATGCAGGGCATGGCCGCGCCGTAGCCGATGGGCATCATCTCGATGAACCGCACCTGTAACGGGCGGCTCTCGGCGAGGGAGGCCAGGTCTTCCAATTCACCCTCGTTCACGCCCACCTGCGGTACACAGTTCAGTTTGACAGGGATGCCGCTGTCGAGGGCTGCGCAGATGCCCTCCATGACGTGCTCGAACTCGTCCCGGGCCGTGATGCTTTGGAACACCTCGGGGCGCAGAGTGTCGAGGCTGATGTTCACGCTGTCAAGGCCGGCGTCCAGCAGGGCGGGCAGCTGCTGCGCCAGCAGGATGCCGTTTGTGGTCATGGTGACTTTCCGGATGCCGGGGATGGATTTCAGCCCAGCCACCAGCTGGTCTACGCCCTTGCGCACCAGCGGTTCTCCGCCAGTGACCCGGACGGTATCGATGCCGCACTGGGCAAAGAGAGCCGCGAGGCGGAGGAACTCTTCGTAGGTCAGCACGGCCTCCCGTTCCAGCTTCTCCACGCCGTCCGGCATACAGTAGGCAGCGCAGGTTGCACAGATCGGTGACGGACAGGCGCAGATAGTGGATATTGCGCTGGGCAGAATCAAACATAGCCGCCCTCCGCCCGGATGTAGTGGCCGCTCTTGCCGCCGGTCTTCTCGACGAGATGAATCTCGCCCAGCTCCATGCCCTTATCGACGGCCTTACACATATCGTAGATGGTGAGCAGGGCGGTGGAAACGCCCGTCAGGGCCTCCATCTCCACGCCGGTGACGCCCGCCGTCTTGACGGTGCAGAGCGCCTCCACAGCCTGCCGCTCGGGCAGGAGCCTGAAGTCCACGCTCACTTTCGTCAGGGGCAGCGGATGGCACAGCGGGATGAGCTCGCTGGTGCGCTTGGTGGCCATGATGCCGGCGATGCGGGCCACGCCCAGCACATCGCCTTTCTTGACGGTGCCGCTCTCCACAGCGGCGAATGCCTCGGCGTTCATGGTGATGATGCCGTGGGCGGTGGCCTCCCGGAAGGTGACGGTCTTCTCGCTCACATCCACCATCACGGCGTTGCCGGAGGCATCAAAGTGGGTCAATTTGTTGTCAGTCATAGAATGAAACCTCTCAGCAATGCCCAAATCCGCAGTTGGGCCAGTGGCACTCGGCGCAGCCAAGGCACAGGCCGCCCTCGCCCAGACGGGCAATATCCTCGGCGGTGATGGCATCGTCGGCCAGCAGAGGCGGGGCAGCAGGGTCAAAGATGGTGCGCTTGGCGTACATGACGCAGCCGGGCAGACCACAGACCGGCACACCGTCCAGATAGCTCACGAGGAACATAGCGCCCGGCAGCACCGGTGCGCCGTAGGTGACGATGTCCGCGCCGGTATTTCGGATGGCCAGCGGGGTGCGGTCGTCGGGGTCCACGCTCATGCCGCCGGTGGTGAAGATGAGCTCACAGCCCGCCGCTTTCGCCTCGAGAATGGCGGTCGTGATGCCCGCCGGGTCGTCGTCGCAGACCTTGTGGAAGACCATCTCGCAGCCGTACTCCGCCAGCTTGCCCACCAGAATGGGGGTGAACTTGTCCTCGATGCGGCCCTTGAACACCTCGCTGCCGGTGGTGATGACGGCGAACTTCTTGGGCTGCATGGGCAGCACGTTCAGGATGGGCTCACTGCCTGCGGCAGCCTGCATGGCGTCCATCTTCTCCTGCTCGATGACCAGCGGGATGATGCGGGTACCGGCCAGTTTCTGGCCCTTTTTCACGGGCAGGTCGCCGTGGATGGTGGCGATCATCATCTGGGGCGTGCGGTTCACGGCCAGCAGGGCTTCGCGGTTGATCTTCAGCAGGCCGTCGCAGTCGGCGATGAGCTCGATCTTGCCCTCTTTCGGCTCGGTGCCGTGGATGTTCCTGCCCGCAGCGGCCTTGTACAGCAGCGCGGCGGCTTCGTCCTCGTGGAGGATGCCGGGCTTTTTCTCCCAGACGTAGAGGTTTTCTTTGCCGATGGAGAGCAGCACGGGGATGTCCTCGGGCTGGATGATATGGCCTTGCGGAAACGTGCGCCCTTGAACTCGCCGGGAATGATTTGGGTAATGTCGTGGCAGAGCACCTGGCCTGCCGCGTCTTCGGTACGAATCAGTTTCATAGCTGTCTTCTCCTTACAGGCCCGGCATCTGGGCAACGAGCCAGTCGGCCAGAGCCTGCGCATCTTCCAATCCAAAATCTGCCCCCGGAATATCTCCTACCACCGCCAGCGGCTGGAAAGACACCGGTGTGTCCGAAATTTCTTTGCGGACAACTTCGATTTTCGGCCAGCCGCTGTCCTTGAAGCCTTCCAGCAGCACCAGATCATAGCCGTGACGCTCGAAGAGCGCCAGCAAGTCCTGCTCCGTCAGGCGGAACATCTCGGTCAGCAGATAGCGCTGGCCGGAGTAGACCGCCACGCCCTCGGCCCCCGCTTCCCGCAGACGGTAGCTGTCGGTGCCGGGGACATCGGGAGTGAAATCATGGCCGTCGTGCTTGATAATGCCCACTTTCAGCCCCCGGCTGCGCAGGGCAGGCAGAAGCTTTTCCAGCAGCGTCGTCTTGCCGCTGTTGTGCAGGCCGCTGACGGCCAGCACCGCCGGGCGTTTGAGTTCGATCTCCTGGGCCAGAGCCTCTTTCTGTTCACTGTACAAAACTGAGCACCTCCACTTCTTCGCCCGGAGTCACCGGGCCGCTGCCCGCGGGCAGTTCAACGAGACAGTTGCAGCCGATCATGGCAGAAAGGCTGCCGGACGAGTGGGCTTCGGCGTTGCCCTCGCCGGGGATGGTCACGCTGCCGCCCATGGCCTTGGCCCGCAGATAGCGGTTCCCCTTGCTGGGCTTCGAGAAGCCCGTGGTCAGGGTGCGGGTGGTGCGGGGAAGAAGGCAGCTTTCCTCACAGCGCCCTGCCGCCCGCAAAAGAGCCGGGACGGCATATTGTTCCAGCGTAGCGGCGGCGGCAAAGGGGTTGCCGGACAAGCAGAATACCAGCTTGCCGCCCACTTTCCCGGCCAGCATGGGGCTTCCGGGCTTTTGGGCCACGCCTGCAAAGAGGATGTCCGCATTCAGCTGTTCCAGCACAGCGGGCAGATAGTCTTTCTGCCCCACCGAGACGCCGCCGCTGGTGATGACGGCATCGCACTCCGCCAGCAGTTCCCGCATCTCACGGGCGATCTCCTCTGGGTCGTCGGAGCAGTGCCGACGTTTTACCGCAAAGCCCAGCTGCCGCAGACGGGCGGCGTTCTGGACGCCGTTGGCGTCGTAAATTTTGCCGGGCGTCCAAGCCTCGCCCGGAGCTAAAAGCTCGCTTCCGGTGGCCAGAACGCCCACGGTCAGCGTCTTGTAAACGGGGACTTCAGCGTATCCCTGCCCGGCCAGCACGCCGAGATGGGCGGGGGAGAGTACCGTACCGGCCTCAGCGATGACAGCACCGGCGGCGATGTCTCCGCCCCGGAATACCACGTTCTGCTGGGGCTTCATGGCGGCATAGAGCTGTACCGTCTCCTCGCCGCTGTCGGTCAGCTCCTGCATCAGCACACAGTCTGCGCCCTCGGGCAGGGGTGCGCCGGTCATGATGCGGGCCGCACAGCCAGCAGGCAGAGGTGAAGCGGGGGCATCTCCGGCGTAGAGCTTCATGGTCACGGGCAGCGTGACGGGCGTTTCGCGGCTGGCCCCGGCGGTGTCGGCGCTGTGCAGGGCGCGTAGCCGTCGAAGGGGCTGCGGTCAAAGGGCGGCTGGTCCATCCGGGCCGAAAGCGTCCCGGCGGCAATGCGGCCGTCCCGCTTCGTCCAGCGGGACGGTCTCTGTCTCCGGCCTCGGCAGAGCCGCAGCGGCATCCAGCACGCGGCGCAGCGCCTCAGAGGGCGCGCAGAAAGGCTGTTTCATAAAAAAATCCTCCAAATGCCCGGCCACACCCGGCCTGCTATGGCTCAGGCGGGGCGCAGCGGGGATCAATAGAAAAAGGCAGGTTAAAAAAGAAGCGGAGACGTCTTGATGGAAAATCAAAACGCCTCCGCAGAATATCCGCACATTCCGGCAAAGGGCAGCTTGCAGACTGCCCTGCCGATAGCTGCTCTCCGCTCCCTGCCGCCCTTGCAGTGGCGGCAGAGCACGGAAAGCCTCTGTGTGGATGGGAGGAGTTCTTTTTTTCAAATTGCAGCGTTTCTTCTGCGGGAAGGCGGCGGGGTTTCCCCCCCACCCTTTGAATGCCGGCTTATATAGCCCTTAGCATTGCGGCGCGGTGTCATGCCCGACGGTTTAGACACCTTTGCTCAAAGAAGCTCATATACCCTATTTGATTGTGTGGGATGCTTTAGTCGGTCCACTCGTCCACGTCGCTGATGGCTTTTGCGTAGCGGCGGGTGAGGTGCTGGGTGGAGAAGAGGAACCGCTCGTTCTGGTTGTTGGTCAGCTCCTCGATGTCGGCGTACTCCGGCTTGCCCTGCATGGACTGCCACGTCTGCTCGATGGCCTCCTGTGTCAGGTCGTAGGGCGAGCGGCGGAAGTAGCGCAGCGGGGTGGCGCTGGGGTAGACGCGGGCGTTGAACCGCACCATCTCGGCCACCATGACGCAGAGATCCCTGTCCTCGATGAGCTGGGCGATCATCGCGTAGTTGTCGCTCATGTTGGCGCTGGAATAGTAGTAGGTGTCCTTCGCGCCGGTACGGGAGACGATGTCTGCGCACTGGGGGTCAGCCGGCATCTGGGCCAGCAGCTCGTCGGCGTTTTCCACCTCGCTGACCAGCAGCGCGTGGGGCGTGACCAGAGCCGCCGCCGAGCGGGACCGGATGTAGCCCGCCAGCTCCTGCGCCGGGGTCAGCTCAGGCAGCTCCGGTGCGGTGACGGTGGGCTGGTCGGCGTAGGGGTCGCCCTCCGCCTCCGGCGCAGCGGCCAGAAAATCCAGCAGCTGGGGCTTTTCGGCGGCGTCTGGTGTTGCAGCCGTCTCTTCGAGAGCGGGCTGTGCCTCGGCCTGCTTTGCGGCCAGAGCATCCGTCTCCTTCTGCACAGCGGCAATGACGTCCTCGCCGATCTTGGCGGCGCTGCCGTCGAAGATACTTCCCGTCTCCTTCAGGCGGCGGGCCGTCTCGCTGGCCGCGTCGATGTCAAAGACCTCGGCCTTCGGCTTCTTTTTCGCGGCCATTTCTGCCTTTTGCAGGTCGAGGATGACCTGCTCAGGGTCGGAGGCGGCGTCCACCGTGGTGGTATAACCGGGTTTGCGTCTGCCAAACAGCATGATAGTTCCTCTCGTTTCTGTGAAGTTGTTTTCGTAAGCAGGGTGCGCCGAACAGCGAGGATTTTTGCCCGCAGACAAGGCGATTTTCCGCAGCAATCCTGACGGATTGCAAGGGAAAGCAACGCAGTATGCGAGCAAAAAGACCGTTCGGGCGGTGTGCAATGCTTATGAAAACGGCTTCTTAATTACTGGGCTGCGGCCTCGCTGGCAGCAGTCTCTCCGGCGGGAGTCTGGTCGTAGATGCCGCGTGCTTCCAGATCGTCGGCCATGTCGCCGAGGTCGAACTTCTCCAGCGTCTCGCGGGTAGGCACACCGGTGGTCTTGTCCCAGCCGAAGATGTCATAGAAGAGGTCTTTGGCCTTCTCCATGTCGGCGCGGTCCAGCTTGGTGGTGCCTTCCTCGAATGCCTTGAAGTCGGGTTCCTTGTCGAAGACCCAGTCGCAGATGGCGTCGTGCTCCTGACGGAGGTTTGCGCTGCCGCAGTTCTTCTGGAAGCTGATGGCGGTCATGGCGCGCAGCATCTGGGTGATGCGCTCGCCTGCCTCCTGCAGACCGGCCTGGGTGTAGGTCTCGCCGGTGACGGCGGTCATGAAATCTGCCTGCAGGTCCAGATCGCCGTGGTAGGCCCGCTCCTTGGAGGGAGACTGGGTCATGGGCCACATCCAGTTGCAGAGGGTAGCGGAGTCGTGGAAGTTCTTATCGTTGACGCAGTAAGCGGCCAGCTTTGCCTTGTTCTCGTTGATGGGGGTGTAGGCCTTGGCCTTGTCGTAGCAGCCCTCGCCGAAGAAGTCCTCCATGACCTTTTTGGTCACCTCGTAGGGTGCGCCGGAGCCGGTCTCGCAGACGATCTCGTGGATCATGCAGTCTCTATTATACACCAGATTGTACAGCATGCCAACCTGCCATGCCTCTGCGGGGCCGTGGTGGTTGGGGAAGCCGTTGTAGATCAGGTTGGAGTTGGTGGCACCGTCGGTGCGGTCCAGCCAGCTCTTGGGCAGGCCGAACTTTTCCATCATGGCCAGCGTACCCTTTGCGATGACGGACAGGTCGCCCTCGCCATAGGCCATGCGGCGGATCAGCTCGACCTCCCAGCGGGGATCGCCGGCCTTCTCCAAAGCCCAGGGCAGGAGTCGTACTCGGCCTCGCTGATGTACTTGGTGGCCTCCTCACGGGGCATCCGCAGGATCCACAGCAGGTCACGGTTCAGGTTGCCGTAGTTGTCCCACAGGCCCATGTCATCGACGGCATGAGACCATGCCAGATTGATGACCATGGTGCCGTCCCTCGTACTTGAAGTCGTGGACGCCGTCCGGGTAGACGCGGGTGCCGTACAGCACGGGCATACAGGTGTTGGAGTTGTGGGTGGGCAGGTCGTAATCAGCCAGCGGGTCTACATCATACTCGGTGTAGCAGCGGATGGGGCAGGAGGAGCAGCCGCCGTTCTTCACGGTGTACTCCGCAGCCGGTGCGCCGAAGTCGAAGTAGCCCTTGAAGCAGCGCAGCGCGATCTTGTTGATGTCGTTGTAGGGCTGCTCGCCGGTATCCACAGGGCCGCCGGGAGCCTTTTTCCACATACGGCCCGGTGCGCCGGACCAGCGGTTCTTGCCGGAGGTGGCGCTGTACTCGGCCCAGCTCTGGGGCTGTGCGGGGACGTTGTGGTTGTTGTTGCCGCCGATGAGGTTGCCCATCATGTAGTTGGACAGCTCCAGCACCTTCTTGGGGTCGGCGACCTTGACGCTGCCGGTGCCGCGGATGGCCAGGCCCTTCAGTTTCTTGTTGCCCATGGCAGCGCCCAGACCGGCGCCGCCGGAGTTGCCAAAGCTGGTGTTCAGGGTGGAGTAGTCCACCAGATTCTCACCGGCAGGGCCGATGGAAGCGGTCTCGAACTCACGGCCGTTCTGCTCCACCATCCACTTGTTGGACGCGAACGTACCCTTGCCCCAGATGTCAGAAGCATCCTCGAGGGAGACCTCGTCGTCCTCGATGCGCAGGTAGACGGGCTTTGCGGAGATGCCGGTGATGACGATGCCGTCCCAGCCCGCATACTTCAGCATGGGGCCGATGTGGCCGCCCATGTGGGCGTCGATGATGGAGCTGCCCTTGGACCAGGTGGAGCGGAAGGTGACGTTCATGCGGCCGGAGCAGGGCACGCCGGCACCGGTCAGGGGCCGACGCCGAAGATGACCTGTGCCTTCTCGTCGTAGGGGTCGAGGTCCATGGGAGCTTCCTCATACATGATGCGGTAGGCCATGCCCATACCGCCGATATACTTATGGTACTTTGCGTCATCCTGCGTGGTGATCTCGCCGGTGGTCAGGTCAACGCGCAGGATCTTGCCTGCCCAGCCATAACTTTCAGCCATTGTTGTTCCTCCTCCTTACAGGTCCATATAGGCAGCCTGTGCTGCGCTGGTGACGGCATCCCAGTCCACGATGGACAGAGCGCCGGACGGGCAGCCTGCCACGCAGGCACCGCAGGCGATGCACTTGGACGACTTGCCGGTCTCGGGGTTGACGGTGGGCATATGCCAGGGGCAGGCCTCGTGGCAAGCGCCGCAGCCGATGCACTTGTCGGTGTCCACCACGCGGATGCCCTGGTCATTGGTGGTGATGGCCTTCTGGGGGCAGGCGTTGCCGCAGGCGGGGTCCTCGCACTGGCGGCAGGTATCCGGGAAGTAGACAAAGCAGTTGTCGGTGCCGGACAGCAGGCCGTTGCCGGCACCGTCCAGATTCAGACGGCGCTGGATCTTCACGCGGCTGATGTAAGAGGAGCACACACCATCGTTGGTGAGGGTGCAGTTGATCTCGCAGCGCTGGCAGCCGGTACACAGGTCGGCGTTGACCACCAGCAGGCCCTGGGGCAGCGCCCAGGTAGCCACTGCGCCGCTGTCCACCTGCTTCTGCGAGCAGCCGAAGAGGGACAGCATGGATGCGGAGAGGGTGAGCCCTGCAAGGCTCTTGCCCGAGATCTTCATAAATTGACGGCGGGTCATGTCAGCCGTCAGAAAATCAGTTTTTGCCATAGGTTCCATTCCTCCGTTGAGGTCACTCTGCGCGGAGCACCTCAGTTACATAGAAATACGAGTTGTTGACGATGTTGGTGACGGCGGCCGAGGTGATGGTTGCGCCGGAAAGGGCGTCCACCTCGGTCAGGTCTGCGCTGACAGCGCCGGCACTGGTCTGCCCGGTGGTCAGTTCGGCCTGTGCCAGCTGATAAGCGGCCTGCTTTTCTGCAGACCAGTCCGCATAGGGCAGAGCCTGCTCCTCACCGTCCTGCGCACTCTTGCTCAGACCGGCGGCTTAGAGCTTGCGGCGTGCCACAGCCTCGGCGCTGGTATCCATCGGAGGGATCAGCTCGTCGGCCAGAGGCTCGCCGTTCAGTGCCGAGAGGGTCAGACCTGCTGCGTACATCCTGCGGGTGGCCTCGGCCTCGGGAGAGGTGTCGGACACGTTCCACTGCGCGGGGTCAAAATCCTCCGCAGCAGCGGGCTGCTCCTCCGCCGCACCGGCAGCGGCATAGGCGGCACCGGTAAGGGGGGCGGTCACAGTATAGCTTTTGCCTGCCAGCGTAAAGGGAGCTGCGCCCTGATACTGGGACGTGAACTCCGGGTTGACACACTGGCCGCCGAGGCTGTCCGTCTCTGCCTGCGAGAGGATCTCGACAGCGGAAACATTGCCCTCGGCGTCAAGGGTCACGGCAGCCTGCACATCGCTCTGGAAGCCCTTCTGAGAGCCCTCCACGCGATAGCTGCCGTTGTCGAGCTGGTACACTGCGCTGATGCCGTAGGTGGCTGCATCCGCCTCCGACACCGGCAGCAGGGTACCGGCAACCGTGGTGCGCGCGTGCTGCACAGCAATCAGACCGACCGCCATGGCAACCGTGGCAGCGCCCATGGCCGCATAGCCCGGCAGCCGCTTGCGCCACAGCGAAACGGGCGCAAACGGGTTGGTTTCCTGCTTCATGTTATCACCTGCCTGATTTTTGGTTGTCCGGGAAAACTCCCAAACACGAAAATGACCGCTCTGCCTCCTGCAACAAACGGAGCGGTCTCTTCGTTAATATATTATCACTCAGGCCGGAAGTAAGTCAACGCGAACCGTAAGCGTTCTTTGTTTTGTAACTTTTATTTTGTACGTTCCTTCAAAGTTAAGGGGTGCTTCCGGCCGCACACGAATTGCAGGCCGTATTCTGCGGCCAGCTCCAGCGACTGGACGGTGGGCATGGTCTTGCTCACCAGTGCCGGAACGCCAGCCCGGATGGCTTTGCGCACCATATCCATCGGTACGCGGCCGCTGGTGTAGAGCACGCATTCGCTGAGGGGGACACCGGCCAGAAGCATGCTGCCCACGGCCTTGTCCAGCGCATTGTGGCGTCCGATGTCCTCGCAGGCGCAGAGGATGCGGCCCTCGTGCAGCACAAAGCAGCTGTGGACTGCATGGGTGGCCTGATAAAGCGGCAGGCCCGCGCTCATGGCGGCGGCGAGGGCATCCACCCACTCCGGCTGTACGTCCAGATGCGGCACCGTGCGCAGCGGCTGCACTTCCACCGGACTGCCCAGTGCGACATTGTCGGTGCAGCAGCTGGAAATTTCCTGTGCCGCCGCGCGGCGGGCCGTCAGCGGGTGGTTCAGGTAGATGTTGACTTTCAAGCCTTCCGCGCAGACGGAAATTTGTTCCACTTCCTCTGCGGAGGCGATCCATCCTTCGGTCAGCAGCCGCCCCAGCGCCAGCTGCGGCAGAAGCTGGGGTGTGCATACCACCCGGAAGGCCGGCTGTTCATTTACATAGATAACTGCGGCATGTTCTGTTGGAATGGCCGCTTCCGTGCCGTCCGGCATCCGTACGGTTTCAAAGGCGGCTGCTGTGCCGAAGAGGTCGTTTATCTGCATGGGGGTCCTTTCTCTGTTCAATGCTGTCCTTCGTACAACCTCTCAGTCTGCTTCGCAGCCAGCTCCCCTGGTAGGGGAGCCTCTGGCGAGCCGGGAAACTCTGAGCTGGACGCTGGAAGCCCAATATGGCGCAAAATGGCGGGCCTCGCTACAGAGGGCAGCAGCTTCTGGACAATGCACCTTGTCAAGCTGCCGTGAATCTAGGCAGCGGAGCACTATTGCTTCCGATAAATCGAGCTTTGTTCGTCCAGCGTGGGCCTGCCCGGTACGCCAGTGGCTCCCCTATCAGGGGAGCTGGCAAAGCCGACAAACTTTGACTGAGAGGTTTTTCCGGCCAGAGCTCTGTAAAAGCTGCTGTTCAAGTCCTCTTATCCGCTGAGGATGTTTCCAGAAAGGTATGTGAATATCGCTTCAACCAACGCGGTACAGGAGATTCTCCGGCAGTGGCAGTCCTCTTGGTAGACATTCCTAGATGTTGGGACCCGCGGGCTAAGCAACAGCCCACTGGGCTGATTGCTTACGGCGCTGCGCGCCGCCGCCTTGTTCAAGTCCTCTTATCCGCTGAGGATGTTTCCAGAAAGGCTTTATGTGAATATCGCTTCAACCAACGCAGTACAGGAGATTCTCCGGCAGCGGTAGTCCTCTTGTTAGACATTCCTAGGGGTTGGAAACCGCGGGCTAAGCAACAGCCCACTGGGCTGATTGCTTGCGGTGCTGCGCACCGCCGCCCTGTTCAAGTCCTCTTATCCGCTGATAGAAAGTTTCCAAAAGGACTACGGGTAAAAGAAAAACGACAGCCTTTTTGAAAGCTGTCGTTCAAGAGTGCGGATAAGAGGACTTGAACCTCCACCGAGTTGCCCCGATTAGAACCTGAATCTAACGCGTCTGCCAATTGCCATATCCGCATATTCTGTTGGTACGGATATTACTTTCTCAGTCAGGTTTCGTTATGGAATTCCAACCGTTTTTCACGTTCAGAGGTTTTTGTTCATCTTCCCGGCGGGTTTGACCCTCGTAAGACTTTCTCAGCTTTCACTCGTAAAACTCCAAATTTTCATAGGGGTTATCTGAGCCGTTCTCTATGAAAACTCGTTCTGCTCTTAAATTTATCATACCGGAAATTTTATTAAAAGTAAAGTGGATACGCTTAAATAGTTCAGCTTGAAGAAAGAGCAAGGAACCAATGAGAGTCTTTCATAAGCTGAAAACCAGTTTTAAGAAAGCGATTTCTCGTTTTTAAGTGATTTTTTAATAGCAGTTTAACGCCAAAGGGGCACCAGCGCTTTGAATGCTGGTGCCCCTTTTCCCTATTAAATCGAAAAATCAGGTCACGTCTTGGAGGTGATGATAGGTACACGTTTGATAGTTCCTATGTCGTCTTTGAGCCAGTCCGTTTAATCTCAATCTCCATGTTGCCCTTGCTATTTTTCTTACCCTGAAAATGGATGCCTTTGCTCGCAAATGCAGCTTCGTACTGATGGAGTGCCCTGCTCAGGTGGTTTGCTTCTTTGGGATACGTCCGGGGATTGTAAATTTCCTCCGTCATATTTTGCTGGCTCATGAAATCCTTGAGCGACTTATAAAGCAGGCTCATCGTTCCTTTCCAGTAGCCCTCATCTTCTTCATTCTTCAAAAAATCTTCCACGAGAGAGATAATCATGGCGTTCTGACAAGTGATCTCCATCTGGCGGGTCTTATTATCCTCCAAAACTTCATTGAACTTCTTGCCCAGCCCCGTTTTCATAGCTTCAGCTACTGCATATCCAAAAAGGTGGAAGTCTGCCAGCCGCTGTAATTTTTGAAGTTTGACAGTCGGCAGGATTTTCATTGCCTTCGAGTACAGGTCAAAGATACCGCCCAAGATATACGGTAAATCAGCAGAAAAGTCTTTCCAGAACGTCATATCGCTGATACGGGAAGTATCCTTGATCAGCTTAGCGGTAAAGAACAGTACACGCTCTGCCAAATCAGCCTTTTGAACAAAGGGCGAGATACCGTTCAGACACATACCACGCTTGATATAAACGCTGTTGATGGTGTTATCCGTATACTTCATACGGTTGGAACTTGTTACACCTGTAATCGCCGCGCAGAGAAAATCGCTCTGTTTTTTGCTGATACTGGACAGGTTATCAAATGCGAGATAGTAGTCCTGATTCAGGCGTACCCGCAGGTCGTCAATCGTATCTGGGAGCGTTTCCAGTTCATTGGAAGAAGGGTCTATGATTTTCTTGATGATTCTGGAAAGGGTGCTCTTACCGGAGCCGTTTGTTCCGTTGATACTGACAGACGGGAAAGTGATGTCCGGGTTGAAGCAGGTGACAAGATAAACCTTGAGCAGGAACTTTTCCTCTGGCGAGAGGTTCAAATAGCGGTCGATTCGGTCAAGTCCTTCTTTCCGCTGCCGTGAATAGGCGTTACCTGTTCAATTTCGTCCGCGCCTTTCAGAAACATCGGGTAGATGTTATCTACGATTCGCCAGCCTTTTTCATTTACTACAACGCACTTTCCGTTCTGTAAGTCGTAAATCACCGATTTATCGCGTGAGGCAATTCGGTACTTTACCTCTTCCAACGGAAGTTCCATCGCATGACTTTCCGTGTACTGTAAGCAATTCTGGATAACTGCGTCTGGCGGAAACTCTCCAACTTCATCCTTGAACATACTTTTGAGCTTGATTTTCAGCCGACTGTCGTTCAAATTGTAGGCTTCCAGTTTTCCATTCGTTTTGGGGATATGGATAAAGATTCCGTTTTTCGTATGGGAAATTCGATACCGCTGAATCATTTCCAAAAGGATGTCTTCCTGTTTTTTCTTCGGTTCCTTGTTCTCCTGATTGACCACTGCATTTTCCGATGTTTCTGTGGATTTTTTCTTTGCCATAATCATTTTCCCTCCGTCATTGTCTTTCTTTTAGTCGTTTGATACGACCTTTCTGAATAAAGTGTATGCAACTACCCGGCGATAAATGTCAAGAAATGGGATAACTGGAAAATGACCTTAAAATGTAGAAATCAACAGAAAAGAGGTGCGGATTTTTATCTCCGTACCTCTTTCGTATGTTGGATTATTCAGTTCTGAATGCTTATTTGACCTTGAATCTCTGCCAGAGAGCCAGCCAGTCCTCCATATCCTTCTCGCTGACATAAGGAAAGCCAACCGGTGGCTCTACTCCGTACTCCTTGAGCGATTCACTCAGCGTCCGTACTTCCTCCATCAGCTTTTCCCGGCGTTTCTCCCGCCGGGCTGAGAGCTTTTGCTCCGGTTCAGAAAAAGGCTTCGTTCTGCGCCTGTACATATTTTGAATGCGCCCATTCATTCCGATGATTCCAGACCGCCAGACGTTTTTTCTTGGGAACGGTCTTGAACTGGTTGATACGGTCATACTCCGCCAACGGGTCAAAGACAGCGACTGTCCCGCCATTCTCAAAATCGAAGTCGTTCCATACGCACTCGCATCCTGCGCCCTGAATCGTTCCCGCCAGCTTTCCGCAGGTAAGACAGGGCGTTTTCATCGGGAGAATCTTTATCAAGCCGTTGATTCGCTTACAGTAAATACAGCCGTTTTCGTCTGGATAGAGAAAATGTATTGTATCCATCCCGCTGTCCTCCTGCTCAGGTTAGCGCGTGTCCAATCAGGCTTTCCGCCCACTTCCGGAGTTCTTTTTCGAGTTCTGGTGTCTTGGCGGTGATGACGAACTCCTGACCCCGGCAAGCGGAGTTCAGCTCTGCGTGACCATTTACCAGCACGGGGGTATTCTTACCCTGCCAAGAAATGAAGATGTCACGAGAGGCGCAGAAAGCAGGCAAATTCCAAAGCCGACGGTTCGGCTGACCCGGTTTACTGAGAAGGAGAGAATCACGGTTCTCGAACACGCCGTAGTCCGTAGCGAGGTAGAGGCGGTTGTCCGGGTGTTCCGTACTCGCTGCGTGCGGGTGCCACGGATAAAGCTCTTTGATTTTATCCTGGTCTTTCAGGATTTCGCTTACCACCATATAGCCATAGATGATATGCTGGATGGGCGCGCCCTTTACAAAATGGAGCGTTCCATTTGGAAGTGCTTCGGTCTTACGGAACATTCCATAGAACAAAAAGACATCGCCTACGTCTACGCCCTGCCCATCCAGATGCTTTGCCGGGATTTCGTACTGACCAAAAGCAGGCTTCCACCCGGCGTGCGTATTCTTTAATACACCGTAAATATCCGGGTCAAGGTGACAGAACGGATGCTTCTGAAAATCAAAAGTCGGGTGAATCTGCTGGATAATTTGCTGATAAGTACGCCCCTTATAGACCAAATCTCCATAGGGGACACCGCTTTTTTCGTTTGGAATAGGAAGGGACAAAAGCGTGCCGTCCGGTAAAATCGGGCTGGGGATGCCACCCGCTCTGCTGTCCATTCCTTTTCGGCTTAAAACGACCTTCATAAAACTCGCCCTCCTTTTGTATGTTACCCTCATAATAGCATAGCCTTGCAAGAAAAGCAACTATAAGCCTATGAAAATACAGCTTTCAGCATATTACCACTGATGCCGACGAAATGTATCATTTTCTTATGCTGATAGCTGTATTGAGGAGTGCGCTTATGGATTATACCAGACTGGGAAAACGTATTAAGGAAGAACGGCTGCGTCTGAATCTTACCCAAGAGAAGCTTTCGGAAAAAGTAGGTATCTCTACCGCTTATTTAGGTCAGATTGAGCGTGGTGAGCGTTGTATTACGCTGGACAAGCTGATCCCTCTGGCGAATTATCTGGGAGTGACAGTAGATTTTCTCCTGACAGACTATATTGTAACCGATGAAGATAACAACCTGAATATCCTTACTCAGCTTTTTCGTGGAAAGACGGTAGAAGAAAAAAGAACTAGCTGTAAATATGCTGAAGCTCTTATTCTCCTATACGGACGGTAAGATTTGATGCCTGCCGGAGGTACGGAGATAATTTTCTGAAAGTAAAGCTTTGGTTTTCTATTACTTCGCTTCGCAAGGCTGATGCTTACAGGCGATAGTTTTTCCATAACGAGATATGGGGGAGCGACAACAGTTTTATAGGGCTAGGCTTTCTGACTTTCAGAGTTTCTAAGTTTTCTAACTTTATTTTATCATTCTCTCTAGTCCCCAATTTACTACATAAAAACAACAGAAAAATCTTTTCTTAAGCTGCGCGTTAGCGCAGCCTATTTGAGTGGATAGGGCGTTCCGTTAGGATAAGCCCGTTATCCACTCAAATAGCCTATGTAAACCCGAGGGTTTACTTAAAAAGAAGCAAAAACTTTTATATTACCTCCGTACCTCCGGGAATCATTTTCCAAACCCGATTTTTCCAGCAGTCCGAACAGTCCCCAGCGTATCCAGCGGATTAAAGCTTGTATAATCCTTCGTCAGGTCACCTCATCAGCCAGAAACGGATAAATTCCTCTTTGATCTTGGGCTTTGCCAGCTTTTCTTCCGCAATGCGGGCTTCAAGCTCGCGCTTAGTTTCTTCGAGCTGCTCCAGTCGCTCCTTGGTGGAACTAGTGAGGATACCGGCCTGAATCGCGTTGAGCATATTCTGGATACCCGCTTCCGCATCCCGGAGCTGCTTCTCATAGAGGGGAAGATTGGTGTTCTCCCGGTCTTGCAGCTCCATGACCTTGGCAATGATGGATTCCATGGCGGCATCGTCCCGGACAAGCTGCATAGTCTGATTGACTACCAGATCTTCGAGCCACTGTTTGCGGACAGTTTTCTTCTTGCAACCCTTGTGCTTTTTGACGGTGGCACATTTATAATAGCGGTGGACTTCTCCCGTCCGGCTCGTACCGCTTTCGCCAAACATCAGCGCACCGCAGCAGCCACAGTGCAGTTTGGTGGTCAGCAGGTAGTCATCCTCTGCCTTTCTACGGGCAGGGGCTTTCTTGTTTTTTGCGATCTTTTCCTGAACATCATCGAACAGTTCCAGTGGCACGATGGGTGGGATCGCATCCGGTACGACCACATCCCGGAATTTCAACTCCCCGATGTACCGCCGATTCTTGAGCATATGTTCGACACTGTTATAGTGAACGCACCGCCCACCGGGTTCTTGATGCCGTTTTCATTCAGCCAATCCCGAATCTCTTTCATCGTGAGACCATCACGATACTTCCTGAACGATTCCACCACAAAAGGGGATCAAGCGGGTCGATGTGGAATTTCCGCTCGGAATCCAGCGTGTAGCCAAATGTCCCACGACCACCATTGCAGCGTCCTTTCAGGATGTTCTCCGTCTGTCCACGGACAACTTTTCGGCAAGGTCGGCAGAGTAGTATTCTGCATAGCCCTCCAGAACCGATTCCAGAATGATACCCTCTGGCCCCTCGGAGATGATCTCCGTAGCCGACATGAGCTTGACACCGTTCTTCTTCAGCTGGGTCTTATACCGGGCACTGTCGTAGCGATTCCGGGCAAAGCGGTCAAGTTTCCAGACCAGAACAATATCAAACAGCTTCTTGTCGCTGTCCTTTATCATCTGTTGGAATTGAGGGCGATTATCCGTCTTGGCAGAGATGGCGCGGTCAATGTAGTGCTTGACGATAGTGATGTCATTCTTTTCGGCATAGGCCGTGCATTCACGAATCTGGCCTTCGATGGATTCTTCGCGCTGGTTATCACTGGAATAGCGGGCGTAGATCACAGCGGTCATGGCAAGCACCTCTCTTTACACGTCATTGAACGGTGGAGCGTTCTTTCAAAGCACTGTTTCGTATAATGTATATACCATGTTTTGATGGAGAAATCAAGACTTTTTATTATCTTCAGTTTTTCTTTTTGAACAATTGACCCAACAGCCACCCCTCTCGTTGAAATGAGGTGACTGTTGGGCCGACTTGCTCGGATTCCTTTATTCTTCGTTTAGCTGGACGATGGTATTATAAAAGATTTTGTTTGGAATAACGACTTGAAGAACACCCTTTTTCAAAAGTGCTTCTATGCGTTTCATGACATACCAGTCACTTACCGGAGCAGAAATCGCTTTTAATACGTCTGCGGTAAGTTCACCAACCGAAATAGGAATTCTCGATACTAAACTAATAATTCTCTGGTCGAAATAATCTATGTTAACGCTTTTAACATCGTTCGCATGCCAAATACGCATGGAGGTGTTTTCGTTTAATAGCTTTCCCCATCTTTTGGCATACTCAGTAATAGTTTCTTCCGTCAAATACTTTTGTGAGATCTTATCGGTTTTCCCTTCCATAAATTCTTTCAGACCTTCTCTGGATGCAAGCAAAATTCTATTTGTACCATACTTTGCTGCATAGTAACAAATATAATAAATGCCGCACCAACAATCGGCAGAACTCCTGACCCAAACACGCAGTGGCTTATGATTTATCATATCACATTGAACCGCATTCGCTGTACCATGATATTTCGACCACAGTTGTCTAGCTTCAATTTGGCTGTCAGGATAATATTCTGAAAGGCAATTCACGAATTGTTTGCAACGATATTCTGAATCGCAAGCATATTGAAGTTCTCCCATTGATAACATAAACGGAAACAACTTTACACTTTCGACGATGCCTAAAGCTGCTAACATATTGACATCACTGGGTTCAAAAACAATTTCATCCATAGCTGGTCAAAATCATAATTTCGGGATGGTAACTTGTGTAGTTGCACTCCAATAGATTGGTTTGCTTGAGCCAACCACTCCAAAATAACACCCAACGCTGCAATCAAGATAAGTTCCAACATCATAGAAGTCATATGTATAGGTTGTATTATATATACTTTGTTCTGGAACTAGTGCTGTCGTTGAAAATGGGCAGCTTCGTTCGATGTTATCGGAATAGCTCGTGTAGTAATCCGTTCCTGAAACATTTTTTATTAAATCCGGGCCAATACCGACGGTAGTTCCACTCATATAAAAGCCCAATCCATTGGCCTTTGTATAAAGAACTCTCCATGTTCCATCAATATACGATACAACTCTTGAGCCGTCTGTATTAGAAACAGGAATGCGCATTGGAACCTCGGCCAAAACATAAAATCCGAGATTCTCTTGTTCTTGCACAGAAAGATTGAGAAGTTCTTCTATCGAATAATCATCGATCTTTCTCTTATTTCCAGTTGCAAATGCTGGCTGAATGGTCAGGAGAAATAAAACCGTGACCAATAGAATGGAAATCAGCCGTTTGATTTTGTTAGTCATAGTATACTGCCTCCTAATTTATTTTTTTTCTTCACTCAATACACTAAAGCTCCATTGGAATCACCTTCATTAAATTTTCCCCTTCAGGTGTATACTCCTCGGCAAATAAATGTGAACCATACAAATGCTGAAACTACTAGAATACTGCTGGAATAGAAAATATTGTGACCTTACACTGCTTTGGGTGATTACTTTGCTTTCCTTCATTGAATAGCTAGAACAACAGCTACTATCAAGAACAAAGTTGAAAGCCCAAGCTGAACCCATGCAATTTTTTCGTTTTCGGCATTGTTACAGCCTTTGGAGGATACTGCCACTTGGATATAATGCACTGCTACGATTCCATATGAGAAAAACAAAGAAGCCCAAGCATAAGGTACTGCGCTTTTATCTGTCAATCGGACAAGATTACTAGTCCATACTGAAATGCAGCCCCAAAGGGCAAAAGGAGCAATAAGAAAAAAGTTGCTTTTGCCTTTTTTCATTCTTAGCCTCCCACAGCTTGATGGTACGATTTTGTAGTATCCATAAGGTGTCCACCGGAATCATACGAATACAAAATATCATGATAGCAATGGGTATAGTAGCTATTATCATATGCGAAATGGACTTCATACAGCGATTGATTTATAACAACTTTCGATGGAGAAGTAGCTAGAACCACACTAACCAAAAAGGATCCAACCGTAACAGCAGTGCTTCCCGGCAAGTGCAACCCAGTAATTAAAAGGCTTGCTGCAGTTTCAACTCCACCAATCTCAATTTGCGCAATCGCCGTATTGTCAATTGTATAGCTGAGATTTGATACAAATATATGCTTATACTGTGATCCTGTAACATCACTTCCAACAGTGGCTCCCCTTGTTTGAGGCATAGATTTTGAAGTTGCTAATTTCAAAAAGACATCATAGCTTTGATTGGTCAATTTGCTTTTTTTTCGTTTTTTGGGCTTTCGTATAGACAAGTTCACCTGTACCATCTTCTTTAACGCTCCGGTTCAAGGTAACATTTTGTCCATCAATATCAGTAAAGCGAGTTACTTCAATGATCGTATTTTTATCTATTTTGTAGGACACTTGCACAGTTCTTGCAACAGTAGCCACCAAATTTTCACGGTCGCTTTTAGAAATAATTTTTGTTTTACTGATTGCACTGTCTGCAAAAGCCGTTGTCATTGGCAAATTTTGTAAGCGGCTACTGTTATGCCTAAACATAAAGTTTTCAAGAATTCTCTTCGAGATACATCTTTCATATTCTATCACCTCACATCGTTTTTGATATAATGTCTATCATATGAGTTTAGTTGCGATCAAGCGATTCAGGGACATCCGGCTGATACGCTGTAAAGCAGCAGGTGCTATTCACACTTAAGACTGCAATCGCCATTGCAAAAGCACATGTAATTTTACTCAGGAAAAAAATCAGTTTTTGTGAATTCTGTTTCATATTGTCCTCCACATTACATAGAATACGTTACATCGACTTCATTGTTTGTTCCGCGAGGAGTTCCCTTCAGCCAGCAAGTATGAGAAGCAATACCATTATAAGCGTTACTGGTAAAGGTGAGTTTTGCCGAACTGGAGTTATACGTCAAACTTGCATCACTATATGTGGAACCCAAAGTTGTAATCGAATAGTCCCATGCATTTGTGACTTTGTTATTCGTCACTGTCATATAAAAATATGCATGAATCACCACTCCCTTATACGAAACCTTCCAAGAATTCGACGATTTCGCTACACGAGAAATTGAATTGTCCACTGACTCGATAGTAATAGTTGCTGGATCACCATTACTGTCAACTACCGCAATTGCGAGCTTCTCGTTTGCCTTCAGTTGATCGAGATTGCTAAAAGTAGTTCTTAAAATTCGATTCAACAACATTGTTCTTAACGGTAGCTTTCGGTGAATTCGATTCAGCGAAGGCAGACTGAACGTCTTTCATCTGCATTAAAACGACATTACAAAAGTGCCTTCTAAGAAACAAAAAGCAGACTCGCCGTAAGTTTTTTGATGAATTTTCTTGTACTCATGATCACATTTTCCTTTCCTTATTTTGATTTGATTGCTTTTACGACTAAATAAATGACCAGTATGCCGATGCAGAGCGAAATAATTGTCAATGCCAAAATAAACCAATACCAAAAATGCAACAAAAGCGATAAGAAGCAGCACCCATTTGTTTTTTTTCATGTTATCACCTCCCTATCTACAAAAGTTGGCATTAAATTTTTGTTGAACCAAAGGAATTGTTGAGAATACAATCAATACCCATTTGGAGAGATAGTAGCAAACTACATGACGTGTATACGGAAGCACATTAAAAATGGCAAGCAGGAAATCTATTGACGAAAGAACAGATGCGACCATCTTGTAACTTGACCGCTTCTTTTCACTTAAAGGCTTATTCTTTGCTTCGATAGGTGAGAGAAAGATAGAGATGCCCAAAAGAGCTACTGTTGTCAGGATACGAAAAAGGTGATTGGCTGCAATTACTTTACTCAGCAAAATGCAGATAAGTGCCAGTCCGGTAAATGCCAGATAGCATCTGGTGTGCGACGTTGCATGATATCCACCAATGTAGATTCTCTGCGGGATAAACCCAATCAAAAATGAAAGTGCGTACCGCACATCACCACACACAGCAGCGATGAGAACAACAAGCAGAACGCTCACAACAGATGATATGAGCAACTCGTACCCATAGACATACGCATCCGCCTTTGCTTCATCTATCACTTTTTGCTCGCAGAAAAGACGGACTGATTTTTGAGACAGCGTGCGTTCCCACATTGCAGTTGCGCCACCTTATCTTCTGATTTTTGCTTCACTGTATCATAAATTTCAGCAAAATCAAGAGGTTTGGCAAAACTGGTCGTTCTGGTGACAAAAGTGGTAGGTCAGGCTACTTGTAAGGAGCCTTTGCACAGTCTATAATAGTAGCAGGACATTATTTTGTGGAGGTTGTCGAAATGCTGAAGTACCACGTTGCAGTCTGCGATGATGAGAAATCAGACCTTGATGGCATTGTTCAAAGCGTCCAGCAGTACGATGTGCAAGGCT
>VOFC01000240.1_pt1 | contig 50000 bp, 52 predicted proteins | sample 5384161 | NCBI WGS metagenome assembly VOFC01 (sample SAMN12384722, study PRJNA508395) | human gut metagenome | isolation source: healthy gut B | host: Homo sapiens | reverse complement strand
AGGCTTCATTTAATCGCTGTTGTACGCTGATGGCATTGGGCTGAATTTGCCAGCCGTGGTATGCAGTGCCGTCAAAAAGACAGGTAGATAAAATAGCGCATGTTTGATGAATTTAAAAGTATGGGTGTAGAAATCAATGTACTTGATACCGCTCTTCTTGAAACGGCAGTACTTCTTCTTCTTCGTGTCGATAGAAGGAGCGTTCAAATAACGGATTTCTGACTTTCTCTGCTCTGCCATGATTATGCCTCCTCTTTTTTACCAAGCTTTGCACGACGCTTCTCTGCGTAAGCAGCAGCATACTTGTCAAGTTTAACAGTCATAAAACGAATGACTTTCTCGTCGCGGCGATAAGCTGTTTCGGCGCAGAAGAGCACGTTCTTTTTATCCATGCTCATAAAGCTGCGTCCGTCGTAAAGCACATCGCCTTCGGTGGGTTCGAACAATCCGACGATGTTTTTAATCAAAACGGTTTTGCCCGATCCACTCTGTCCGATAATCAAGTTTGTTTTTCCGCTTTCAAAGCGAGTGGTGATACCCTTCAGTACTTCTTTGTCGTCGAAGGATTTATGTAGATTTTTAATTTCTATCATGACAGGATTTGCGTAAGGAATAAGTCAGAAAATAAAATCAGCATGGAGCAGGAAACCACAGCATCGGTACTGGCTTTGCCCACTTCAATACTTCCGCCTTCAACGTTATAGCCATAGAATGACGATACGCTGGAAATGATGAAGGCAAAGAAAAGCGATTTGATTACACCCATCCAAAAGAACCATTGGGTGAATGAATGTTGAAGACCGGCTGTAAGATCCGAGGGGGTGATGATGTGTCCGATGTATGCAGTGGCGTATGCACCGATGATGCCGCTTACTGTGCTGAAAACGACCAATAGGGGCATGATGGTGACTAAGCCGATAATCTTAGGAAGTATTAAGAATGATGCTGAGTTTACACCCATAATTTCGAGTGCATCAATTTGCAGCGTGGTTCGCATCGTGCCTAACTCAGAAGCAATATTTGAACCAACTTTACCTGATAAAATCAAACACATGATGCTAGATGAAAATTCAAGCAACATGATTTCGCGGGTAACGTAACCTGATACCCACAGTGGCATCCATGGACTCTGGATGTTTAGTTTGATTTGAATGCAAATAACCGCACCGATAAAGAAAGAAATGAGGAGAACGATGCCGATAGAATCAACACCTAACTGTACCATTTCCTTAACGTATTGTTTCATGAACATGCGCATACGTTCTGGGCGCGAAAAAAAAGGTTTTCCCATCAATATGAGATACCGACCAAAGTTATTTAGAAATTTTACAATAAGCATAAGTTATTGGTATTATTGATTTATCTTTGTTTGAATTATTGTTTCTATTATAATATGAGTTGCAGATGTTATGTATCTGTGCATACGGCCAACTCTTTTAGTCTTCTTTCTTTAAAGCTTCGGGCTTCAGCATACCTTTTTCGTCAAACAAACCATAGGTTGTTCGCAACACTTTGAATTCCGTGCGTCGGTTGAGTGCATTGCAAACTTCTTGCTGCTCTTGAGGGAGCTTCATGATGTACGGAATGGTTAGCGTGTCACCTTCATGCAAGAAAGGGTAGGTTTCAGTCAATTTCTTATTTACCACCTTCGGCATTTGTTCGCCATAACCTACAGCTGTTAGTCGGTCGGGAGCAATGCCATGTTCCGTAAGGTATTTTACAACACTTTCAGCACGTCTTTGTGACAGGTTCAGATTGTATAGATCGTTTCCTCGGTAGTCGCAGTGCGCAGCCAATTCTATGGTAACATTGGGGTTTCCCTTGAGCATATTGGTCAGGCGGTCAAGCGCTTCGCATGAATTTTCGGTCAGGTCTGCTTTGTCGAATTCATAGAAAACGTTTCGAACCAGCACGGGAATTTCGATGTTGGGAAGTGGAAACTGAAGAACATGCTGTTTCTCAACTTCAGCGGTATCCGCTTTTAGTTCATTGCGTACATTAAGGTAGTTCTTGCAGGTAGCCAGGAATAAATAGCTAACACCGGGCTTGAGTGGCTTTTCAAATGAGCCATCGGAAAGTACGCTGATTTTTTCGTTCGTGCCGTCACTGCCTACCATATATATAATGGCTTCGGGCAATTCGTAGCCATCCTGTTCGTAAACCCAACCTTTGACGGTTTGAAGTACTTCCGGATAACTGAACTCATAGATTTTATCCCATCCGCGTCCACCGGTTGATCTTGACGATGAAAAGAATCCTCTGTTGTGTAAACCTTCAAATGTAATGCCGAAATCATCGCCGTTTGAATTCATTGGATAGGGAAGGTGGGTTACGCTCCAACGATTGGAAACCGTATCTTCTGTGGCATAATACAAGTCGAGTCCTCCCATGCCATCGGTATGCCCGTCGCTCGAGAAGTAAAGTTGTCCATTTGGCCGGAAAGCCGGGAAACATTCATTTCCTTTGGTATTGATGTCAGTACCTAAGTTTTCGAGTGCTCCCATACCATGTTTCCCGTCCAATTTAATTCGCCAAATATCCAGACCTCCTTGTCCACCGGGCATGTCGGATGTGAAGTACAACCACTTTCCGTCAGGAGAAACCGCTGGATGTGCGTACGACGATAAGGTATCGCCAGTGATTTTTACTTGCGATGGTTTACTCCATTTGGCATCTCCTCGTGTTGACGTCCATATTTCAGCCATTCGGGGATATTGAGGGTCTGTTCGGCAAATTGTCAAGTACATGGTTTTGCCGTCGGGTGTAAAAGAACATGCACCTTCGTCAAAATCTGTGTTTATGTCACCTTCGGCAGATTCGACAGCTTTCCATTTTCCTTTCTCGTCTTTTTTCGAGAAAAAGATATCGCCATTTTTCATGGCAGTAATGCTGCTTATGTCACCGGTTGATTGATTGCGCGTTGAGGTAAAGTACAATTGTTGCGCTTCAGTACCCATGTATGCAGGGGCATAGTCGGAACGGGTTCCATTAAAGAGCGAGAACATTTTTTACGCTGTAGGCTGATCCCTTTTCTTTAATGCCTAAGGCACCAGAGCATGATTTGAGTCCGCACCGGGCTTCTTCTGAATCGGGTACGGAATCTAAAAATGCTGTATAAGCTTTGGCAGCCTCTTTATAATCGCCTTGCAATCGGAGCATATTGCCCAGATATAAAAAAGGGTGAGTGAGTCTGTATAATGATAGCGTTGCGCATTTCTGAATGCCCCAGCAGCACGTGCTGCGTTACCGTAGCGCATATAGGCATCCCCCATTTTGAAAGCAATTTTTCCTCGAAGAGCTTTTTCTTTGGGTGGTGTACGCTGATAAGCTTTTTATATTGGCCGGCAGCCTCGGCATATTCGCCTAATGCTAAAGCAGCATCTCCGCGTTTGATGGATTTCTCCACACTTCCGCAAGAGGTGGCCAGTATGTAGGCAAACAGGTATATGATGAGTTTCTTAGGGTTGTACATAGTAAGTTGAAGTCTTATGCCTATTTACTAAACTCAATGAATGAACTTTTATTGCAAGGCGGAGCTCGTAATTCAAAGGAATGCAGCAAATGGCGTCTGATCGTTTACTTCGCGCCATTCGCGACAGCTGTCATTAAGTGGTATGTAGGTGAAAATTATGGGGTATTTCCTGAATTCTACCGCCTTTGCAGAGCCAAAGTTAAGCACTAAAACTCTTATTTCGAAAAAAGTATCGTTTTTTTTTTGAGATATGTCGATTGATTTACTACTTTTGCTTCCGATAAGGCATGCAAAGTTGAGCAGTTCATCGTTTATTCTGCAAAATAGGTATATCAATATGGCAGATGTTAGGTGAATTACATTAAAGATTAACCATGAAAAACTAAAGTCTTATTTTGCAAATGCCTGCTTATTGAATATAAACCTTAATACTAAAATATGCACAACATGTCAAACTTGCAATCCATATTTCCCGCTTGTCATGTGGTGTTCCCCGCTTCTGCTGATTCTCGGCGCGCTACATTCTATTTAGCTGCTGAAGAATACATTGCGCAGAAATTACCAGCCGACAATTATCTTTTTTCCTGGCAACTTTCACCCACGGTAGTTATTGGGCGTAATCAAGTTGTGCATCAGGAAATTAACTTAGATTTTTGTCAGGCAGAAGGTATTGATGTTGTACGTCGCAAAGTGGTGGAGGTGCTATATTTGCAGATCAGCACAACATTATGTGGAGTCTGGTTACCACAGCTTGTGCTGTAGAACCGCTGTTTCAAGTGTATGCACATGAAGTGGCACGTTCGTTAGATAGCTTGGGAGCTCAAACCGAAGTTTCCGGCCGTAACGATATTACACTAAAGAATGGAGGTAAAATTTGCGGAAATGCTTTTTACCATTTGGCAAACCATAATATTGTGCATGGTACCATGCTTTACGACACCAATCCCCGGCTTATGCAGGGAGCCCTTACTCCGGATGTCAGTAAGTTGCAGTCGAAGGGGGTTTCAAGTGTTCGTAGCAGAGTAGCTTTACTAAAGGATGTGTTGACATTGACTGTAACGGAACTGCGCAGTCGGCTGTCTTCGCTGATGACGAATCGGACGTATGAACTGACAGAAAACGATTTGGCCGGAATTGAAAAGTTGGAAGAAGCATACAATAACCCTGCTTATCTTTACGGTCGAATTACTTCTGATGTGGAACGTAAGGCTGTGATTCCGGGGTGTGGAACTGTAGCTCTGTATTTCAAGTTGCGCGGAACAATCATTGAGGATGTTCATCTTACAGGTGATTTCTTTGAGTTGGCCGATGCGCAGAAAACTTTTCACGATGCATTCTGTCAAGTGACATTTACACCACAAAATATGGAAAATGCCATACGCAACCATCATCCGGAGCGAACCATATGTAACTTGACAACAGAACAGCTGTTGCAAATGCTTTCTTGATTTTTCTAACCTTTACTATAAACAGAGGCTTTGGTATTGCATGTTGCATCTTTTATGAAGCATGAATGTAAACTTCTGAAGTCTGAAAATTTATTTCTAATTACCATGTCTGATAAGCGAACTTGTCTTTATGATCGCCACGTATCTTTAGGAGCTAAGATGGTTCCTTTTGGCGGTTTTGAAATGCCGTTGGAGTATACCAACATCGTAGATGAACATAATGCAGTGCGTCAAGCATGTGGTGTGTTCGATGTGAGCCACATGGGCGAAGTGCTTGTTTCGGGCCCTCGAAGCAGAACGCTTCGTTCAATACATCTTTACGAATGATGTAGCCGGAGCAGCTGTAGGTAAAATTTTCTACGGCATGATGCTTCATCCTCATGGAGGAACCGTTGACGATTTGTTAGTTTACAAAAAATCTGAAGAAGCCTTCTTGCTTGTAATCAATGCAGCCAATATTGATAAGGATTATGCATGGATAGTAGAGCAGGCTCAAAAGTTTGATGTTTACACGGAAAATCAAAGTGATTATTATGCTCAGTTAGCTGTTCAAGGCCCTGAAGCAGAGAAGATTACAGAGTCTGTGTTAAACATTCAGTGCAGCGAATTAGAGTTCTATACTTTCAAGGTAATTGAAGTGAATGGCGAACAAGTAATCGTCAGCCGAACCGGCTATACTGGTGAGGATGGATTTGAAATTTACGGCAGTCACGACTTTATTGTACGTTCATGGGATGCTTTAATGCAAAGCAAACTCTGCAAGCCTTGCGGTTTGGGATGTCGCGATACATTGCGCTTTGAAGTAGGTCTTCCTCTTTATGGTGATGAGTTGTCTGATGAAATTTCACCTGTTATGGCTGGTTTGAGCATGTTCGTGAAATTGGATAAGGAGGATTTTGTAGGAAAAGAAGCTGTTGCCAAGCAAAAAGCCGAGGGCGTAAGTCAAAAGGTTGTAGGCATTGAACTTGAAGGACGAGCTATTCCCCGCCACGGCTATGAAGTGGTTGCAGACGATAAAGTTGTAGGTGTGGTCACCACTGGCTATTCCTCAATTTCTACCGGTAAGAGCATTTGCATGGCATTGGTTGATGCTGCGTATGCAAAGCTTGAAACTCCCTTGCAGGTGCGCATTCACCGTAAGTTACACAATGGAGTCGTTGTAAAGAAGCGTTTCTATCAAAAACATTATAAAAAGTAACGCAGCTTTATTCGTAAATTATTTATAGAAAAACATTTATAAAACCAATCTAAATACCTAATAATCATGGCAAAATTAATTGAAGGACTTTATTACAGCGATAGTCACGAATTTGTAAAAGTAGAAGGCGAGTTTGGCTATGTCGGCATCACGGACTATGCACAAGAACAACTCGGCAACGTGGTTTACGTTGATATGCCCGAAGAGGGTGACAGTGTAACAGCTGGCGAAGAATTTGGTGCAGTAGAGAGCGTAAAAGCCGCAAGCGATTTGCTTTCACCTGTTAGTGGTGAGGTTGTAGAGGTTAATGCAGCTCTTGAGGATAATCCAGAACTTATTAACAGCGACGCATTCGCCAATTGGATTATCAAAGTGAAGCTGACCAATATGGCCGAACTTGACGAACTGCTTTCTGCTGCAGACTACAGCAAGATTTGTGAATAAAGCACTTTGAACTCTTATCTGTAACGAATACGTCCTTGGTATTTTGATAGTATCGTTCATGTTTATGAGATATGTGATAATCAGATATTAATGATGTATTCGTTGCAGATTTTATTTAATGGAAATCATACGCTCTCATTGCAGAAAGTGATAGATTTTTGTTTTCATTAAATGAGTAATACTAACGCTAAGTCAACCAAGACCCATAATCCATGAAATACTTTCCCCATACAGATGATGACATTCGGCAGATGTTGGATGCCATTGGTGTGAAGTCGCTCGATGAACTTTATGCTGAAGTACCCGATGAGTTGAAATTACATCGCGAACTAAATATTCCGTCAGCAATGTCGGAAATAGAGGTTCGAAAAGATTATCAATGATTTGGCTGCTGACAATAAGCCGCTTGTTCCCTTTGCTGGTGCCGGAGCTTACGATCATTACATCCCTTCAGTTATTTCGTACATCACTTTGCGTAGTGAATTTTCAACCTCGTATACACCGTACCAGGCTGAAATTTCGCAAGGAACCTTGCAATACATTTTTGAGTATCAAACCATGATGGCTGATTTGACAGGCATGGATTTGTCAAATGCCTCAATGTATGATGGAACAACAGCTACAGCTGAAGCCATGCTAATGTGTGTAGCTGCAGCGAAGAAGCGTAATCGCGTGCTTATTTCGGAAACAGTACATCCGGCCGTACGTCGGGTAGTGCGCACCTATGCTCATTTTCATGGTGTAGACTTGGTTGAAGTTCCGGCAGACGGAGGCGTTACCGACCGCAAGGCCATTTCTGCATATTTGATGGCAGATGATGTAGCCGGCGTTATTGTAGCTCAACCTAATTATTATGGAATTATTGAGGACTTTACTGGTTTAGCAGACGAATGTCATGCTCATAAAGCCCTGTTGGCAATTAACAGCATAGCTTCAACTTTGGGTGTGTTGCGTTCGCCTGGCGAGTGGGGAGCAGACATTGCTTGTGGAGATGCACAAAGTTTAGGTTTGCCGCTTAACTATGGTGGTCCTTACATTGGATATCTTTGTGTTAAAAACGCATTGGTGCGCAAAATGCCCGGCCGTTTGGTTGGTCAAACAGAAGATGCCGACGGCAAACGCGCATTTGTACTCACCATGCAAGCACGCGAACAGCATATCCGTCGTGAAAAGGCTACTTCAAATATCTGTACGGCGCAAGGTATCATGTGTCTTTACGTAGCCATTTATTTGTCTCTTATGGGTAAAGAGGGGTTACGCGAAGTTAATCACCAATCGTATGCCTCAGCTCATGAATTGCATCGTTTGCTTACGGCCGATAATCGTTTTGTAGATCTTTATCCTTGGTCAGCCGTTCCTGAATGAGTTTACACTGAAATATCAAGGCAGTGAAGGACTTGATAACCTGCGTAAACGTTTGGCAGAAGCCGGCTATTTAGCAGGTGTGAAGGTTGAAGGAACAACCGATTGTCTGATAATAGCCGTAACCGAACAGCGTACGGCTCAAGAGATTGTTGAATTTGCAAAATTGGCTTTATCATGAACAGCACAGTATATTCTCCCCTGATATTTGAACTTTCGCATCCTGGACGAAAGGGGTATTCGCTGCCTGAAAATAAATGGACAGAACAATATAGTTTAGAGCATCTTCCGGAGAATCTGCTTCGTCAGAATCCTCCCACGAAATTGCCTGAGGCCGATGAACTGACTGTGGTACGTCATTACACCAATATGTCAGGCAATAACTTTGGCGTAGATACGGGCTTTTATCCTTTGGGAAGTTGTACGATGAAGTACAATCCTAAAATCAACGAAGAAGTAGCCGCGTTGCCAGGTTTTACACAATTGCATCCTGCACAGGAAACCTGTCATACCCAAGGTGCATTAAAGTTGTACGATGAAGTTCAGAAAACCTTGGCAGAAATCGCCGGTCTGAGCAAGTTTACCCTTAACCCCTATGCCGGTGCGCATGGTGAACTTACGGGTCTTATGATAATTAGAACGTATCATCAGAAACGCGGCGATGTAAAACGTACCAAAATTATCGTACCCGATTCAGCACATGGAACCAATCCGGCCTCGGCAGCAGTGTGCGGTTTGCAAATTGTCGAAGTTAAGAGTACGCCCAATGGTACCGTGGACGTAGAGGATTTGAAACCCTTGTTGGGCGACGATATTGCCGGCATGATGATGACGAATCCGAACACATTGGGTATATTCGAAAAACAAATACCCGAAATTGCGCGCCTGATTCATGAATGCGGTGGCTTGATGTATTATGATGGAGCCAACTTAAACCCCATGTTGGGCGTTTGCCGTCCTGGTGATATGGGATTTGATGTCATGCACATCAATTTGCATAAGACCTTTAGTACGCCTCATGGTGGCGGAGGTCCTGGTAGCGGTCCTGTAGGTGTTCGTGAAGGTTTAGAGGCTTATCTGCCCAATCCGCAAGTGGTCTACAATGAAGAAACCGGGCTTTATGAATTGCAGAATAATCCCGAATCTTTAGGTAGTGTTTCAGCGCATTTAGGAAACTATGGCATTCTTATTCGCGCCTATGCCTATTTGCTCACTCTGGGCAAGGAGTATGTGCCAATGGCTGGCAAATTGTCTGTGCTCAATGCCAATTACATCAAGGAAAAGCTGAAGGATTACTACGATCTTCCCATCGAAGGCCTTTGCAAACACGAATTTGTGTTTGATGGTCTGCAGGCCCGTTACGGTGGTGCGCATAACGATGCATCACACATCACAACGCTTGAAGTTGCCAAACGATTGCTTGACTACGGATTCCATGCGCCCACGATTTATTTCCCCTTGCTGTTCCATGAGGCAATGATGATTGAACCTACTGAAACTGAAAGTAAGGAAACGCTTGATGCTTTTATTGATGTAATGATTAAAATAGCGCATGAAGCAAAGAATAATCCAGCATTGCTTCGTGAAGCACCGCATCACACACCCGTTCGCAGGTTGGACGATGTGAAAGCAGTTAAAGATGCTAAGTTTACATACTAAGAACTGAACAGGGTAGGGCATAAGAAATAAATGAGTGTTCAACATTGTTTTAAATCATTCGGACACTTGCTGACAGTTGAAACTAACGCTATTTCTATGCCTTACCCTTTTTATTGCAAATCATGATGGAGCTTTGCGGTAATTATGCAAATGTCCATCGAATGCAGAGCGTTAGGTATCGAAATTCTATACATAAATCAATAAGGTGACGATTGTTTTCTATTGATTTATAATTATTTATATATTGTTTTTTCTATACTGTTTGTTGAATTGACAAATATCTACGTTCATATTGCAACTAACAACTTAAAAAGAATATACATGAAGTCATTGTTGATTATAGGTGCAGGCCCCATGGCGGTGAATGCGCACTGCGAGCTGCTAAATCGGGATTGGATGTACATGTGGTAGATCGGGCTGAACATATTGGTGGAACCTGTCTGAACGAAGGATGTATTCCTACTAAATGCTTGTGTCATACAGCCGAAGTATTGGAGATGGCTAAGGTAGCACAAACTTACGGCGTTGTTTCAGATGCGACCCAGTTCAATATTGAAGCAGCTCTTGAACGTAAGAATAACGTAGTCACCCAGTTGAAACAAGGCATACGCACTTTGTTGTCAACCCCGGCATAACCTTTCATGATGGCGAAGCCCGTTTTCTGCCTAACGATGCCCATTCGGTAAAGGTCGGTGATGATGTGATTACGGCCGACTATGTATTTATTGCCACTGGTTCTGTATCGAAGTACCTGCCCGTTCCAGGGGGCACATAGTGAAGGCGTGCTGACCTCCACAGAGTTATTATCATTGAACGAAGTGCCCAGTAGGCTTTGTATTATCGGTGGTGGAGTGATTGGTTTAGAGTTTGCCGGCATATTCAATTCGTTTGGTTCAAAAGTAACTGTAATAGAATATTGTAAGGAAATTCTGCCCAATTTTGATCGTGACATTGCTAAGCGTTTGCGTACTTCGTTGAAAAAACAAGGCATTGAGTTTATAACCGGTGCACCCGTTACAGCGATTCATGTAGACAGTACAAATAATAACGAAATACATGTAAGTTACGAATATCGAAATGCAGTACATGATTGTCTGGCAGATAAAGTGTTGATGGCTGTAGGTCGTGGAGCCAATCTTTCCTCGCTTAATTTAGATGAAGTAGGCATAGCTTATACCAAGAAAGGCATTACGGTAGACGAACACATGCAGACCAATGTGTCTGGCGTCTATGCTGTAGGCGACATAAACGGATTATGCCAGTTGGCACATGCGGCTACGTTCCAAAGTTACTGCGCGCTGTCTCATGTATTAGGCAATGCAGACTTCAAAGTTGATTTGTCAATAGTACCGGCTGCTGTATTCACCACCCCCGAGGCAGCTATGGTTGGGTTAACCGAGGAGGAAGCTAAAGCCCAAAATATCGAAATTAAAGTGCACAAAGCCTTCTATCGTGCCAATGGCCGAGCTTTAGCTATGGATGCAGGGGCGATGGTTTAGTAAAAATCATAGCGCATGACGATATCGTGGTAGGTGCTCATATCTTAGGGGCGCATTCATCAGAACTCATTCATGAAATAGCTCTGCTCATGAGTAAGCAAGGTACGCTTGCAGACATACGAAATTGCATACATGCCCACCCAACGCTGTCAGAGTTGGTGCTACAGGCTGCTGAATCGTAATTGGTTGAGATAGGCAGATAAATATATCTGATAATTTCGGCCCTGTAATGTTTTTTGTATGGCTAATTATCTAAGCCTTACAGTCCCCTCTGCTGTAAATGTTAAACGGTGAACTGTCAAGTAGGTAAATTTATATTAAAATAATCAGTTTATTTTTCCATCTGCTTGTCGTTGTTTGAACTCCGCGATGGGTTAGTGTCAATATTAGTTCCGAGATTGTCAGAATTAGTTCCGAGTTTGTTGAAATTAGTTCCGAGCTAGTTTGATTTAGTTCCGAGCTAGTTTCAAGAATCTCGGAACTATTGATAATCAGCGCGTTCATAAAAACATCAAAGTAGGTTTCGTGCACGCTGATTCCGCTTCGAAATGAAGGAAAAGGCAACCTTTTTATTTTTGCCTTTATTCACCTATTTGTAAAATCCGTTTTGCTCGTCATAAGCAGCGAAATGCTTCTTATTCTCAAGTGATTGAAGGTTATGCTTGGGGAAATAGTAGGAAACGTATGTCCAAAATTATGGGTTCGAATTTATTCTTAAGGGACAAATTGTTGTATAAAATACATAGACGCCACTTAGCCTTCGTACACAGCGAGATGGATATGGCTATATCTGCACGATTCGTCACAGAGTCAGTATATAAAAAGCCTCTGAATACCCAAAGACAAGGGCATACAGAGGCTTGTTTTAAAATTCACTAGGAATGTAGCGAACAGAGATTAGTCGAGCTGAGCCAATTTGTTTTCAGAACCGAGCACTTCAACAATCTTGTGTTCGTACTGCTTCTTCATGTTTTCACGAGCAGGGCCGAGGTACTTACGAGGATCGAATTCCTGGGGTTTCTCAGCAAATACCTGACGGATAGCAGCGGTCATAGCCAAGCGAGAGTCAGAGTCGATGTTGATTTTGCAAACAGCGCTCTTTGAAGCCTTGCGGAGCTGCTCTTCAGGAATACCTACAGCATTGGGGAGCTTGCCACCAAACTTGTTGATCGTGTCAACTTCTTCCTGGGGAACTGAAGAAGAACCGTGGAGAACGATGGGGAAACCGGGGAGCTGTTCCATTACAGCATCGAGAACGTCGAATGCGAGGGGAGGAGGAACCAAACGGCCGGTCTTCGGGTCACGGGTGCACTGTTCGGGAGTGAACTTGTAAGCACCGTGGCTGGTACCGATAGAAATAGCGAGGCTGTCGCAACCAGTACAGTAGCGAAGTCTACAACTTCTTCAGAGCTTCGTGTAGTGGCTTTCCGCGTGGCAAACTTCATCTTCAACACCGGCCAACACACCGAGTTCACCTTCAACAGTTACATCGAATTGGTGAGCATAGTCAACTACCTTCTTGGTCAAAGCCACGTTTTCTTCGTAGGGAAGACCAGAACCGTCGATCATTACAGAGCTAAAGCCCATGTCGATGCAGCTCTTGCAAGTTTCGAAAGAATCTCCGTGGTCGAGGTGAAGCACGATTTCGGGGTGCTTGCAACCGAGTTCCTTAGCGTATTCTACAGCACCTTCAGCCATGTAGCGGAGAAGGGTCTGGTTAGCATAGGCGCGTGCACCTTTAGAAACCTGGAGGATAACGGGGCTCTTTTCAGAAGAGGCCTTATGGATGATGGCCTGCAACTGCTCCATATTGTTGAAGTTGAATGCGGGGATAGCGTAACCACCGTTGATAGCGCGCTTGAACATCTCGCGGGTGTTCACCAAGCCTAAGTCTTTGTAGTTAATCATAATTGTTTGTTGATGTTTAAACATTGGATTTTTAATTCCAATGCAAAAATACAACATCTTCGTTGGAATGGCAAAAAATAAGGCCATTTTTATTGTCAGTAAGTGTTCAAAAATGTTTTTACAATCAAAATTATTCGTTTCTATTCACTGAATAGCGTTCCTTATGGGGTGTATATTCTTTCATATTCTGCACTTAGCAGTGCTGTTTTTGCTTTTGTTTTGCGGTGAATTTCTGGTTGAAAGTAATGATTGCAGATGTTGTCTGATGTTTTTTATTTCATGGTAGCGTGAGTTGTCTATGACTTTTGTTTTATTTTAAAGTCAGTTGAAAATTTGGTATTGTTGTGATAATAAACTAATTTTGCTAATAAATGAGTTCTTTGAAAAGTTTGTCAATAACTTGCGGGTCTGGGCTAATCCCAAACACGCAAATAAATCGTTCAAGCATATAAGCATTGTGTATGAATGACTTGCAGGAGGATATGGAATAGGCTATTCCGAGCCTCTTACATGCCGCCTTGGCCAAGTTGACAGCAGCAAGCGATGCATTGAAGTGAAAATCCAATTTTCTGAAGTCGGTTGACTGACAATTGGTGATTCCTGCATGCTGCTTTCCATCTCTAAAGCAAAACTCCAGCTGAAACCTGGTTCTGTAATAATCCAGCACCTCGCGTCCATCCATGGAATCGTCTGTGAGAAATAAAGCTGCCACTTGTCAGTCCTCCCGTCCATCGGATACCAGATGGCCAAGGAAACATACCTTTTGAGAGCTTTTTGCATATACCCTCAATCCGTATAGCTTTCCCTTGTTCACCTTGTATTCCTTGCACCGGGTCAGATCCAGATTGGCAAAGTCAATCCTACCGTCAAACCACTTGGGATGGCCACGTTTTCCTGTTTTTCTGTTCCAATGTCGGATAGTACAGGATTACGTCATTCCGAAAGCGGCTGATGACATGGAATTTGTTTTCACACATAGGCGTTATGAAAGTTTCCTTGGAAAAGAATGCATCTGCAACCACCGTTCTGGAAATGCTCTGTAGCTTGTCTTTTTTACTGATAAGATAACTGCTGTACCAGTCAACGAGGTTCTTGTCCATATTATCCAAGGTCTTACAATCCGGCGTCTGAATGGAACCTAAAGTCATGCATTCATGGTTATTGATGTCAATGACCCCGATGCCCAAGATTTCCAATCCACGCTTGTACTCTCCTGCACAACCAGACCAGAAGTAGCCTATCCAAGGTGTCTTCTTGCCCGATTTGGGGATATAGGAAGGATCGATGGCGATGGCTTTTCTTTTTGCCTGTGAGATACTTGCTGATGATAGAGCCGTTGAACGCAAACCAATCGAAAGTTTCATGCTCAAAAAAGGTTACGATAAGTCTGTTCTGAGAAACAGCCATATCTGCCCAATTGAAGGAAGTTTATACGATCTGGGATGGCCATGAATAATTTCATGGTGTCCATGAACGCTTTTCAAAAGGTTTGTGTATATTAGCAACTGATTTGAGAGCCGACAGGCACTCGGATTGGTATTGCATAAGGAGTGTTTCTTTAGTCATAATCAGAAGAGTTCAGAGACTTCTAATTTACTAAAAACCAACGAATTATGCAATGCTTTTTATCTTTGTTATCAGCAGATTAGCACATTTTTTCAGCACATTTCTTCATGCTTAACCATTCGTTTTGACAACATTTCAATGACCTCTTTAGTGTTTTCGAACCGACTTTTGCCGGTTCTATGGTTTAACTTTTAATTTTTCGGTAAAAATTTACCGAAGTATTGAGTAAAAAGTAATTCGATAGAATAATTTTTCGACATTTGTTTATACATATAAATACTTAAAACAATAAACCCAGTTCTAAAGATTGCTCGCACTACACAAAACGGATAATCTGGAAGATGGGTATGTGATAAAATCGTCAAGGAATTTATTATGGAAAAAGATAAATCAAAGGCCCAGGTAGAGCCACTTGCGTGAGTATCGCGACGATATTCGTCAGGCAATTGAGGTGATGAATAAAGGTGGGGTGATTCTGTATCCTACTGATACTATTTGGGGCATTGGTTGCGATGCTACGAACGAAGCTGCTGTGCGTCGCGTATTTGAAATCAAAAAACGTGCCGATGCAAAAGCCTTGATAACCTTGGTAGATTCAGAAGCAAAATTGGAGTTTTATGTAAACGATATACCCGAGGTTGCCTGGGATTTAATTGAAGTGGCCGAACGTCCGCTTACCATCATTTTTGATCATGCACGCAACTTGGCTCCGAATCTGTTGGCTGAGGATGGCAGTGCCGGTATTCGCATTACCAAAGAAGAGTTCAGCAAGAATTTGTGTATGCGTATGAAGCGTGCCATTGTATCGACATCGGCAAACATTAGCGGCGAACCATCGCCTAAATGTTTCGCAGATATATCGCCCGAAATCCTTCAGGGCTGTGGATTATGTGTGCACCTCGCGACGCAATGAAACGCACAATCCGCCGGCATCGAATATAATAAAGTTGGGTAGCGGCGGTGAAGTGAAAGTGATACGCTAAGGTGTATTTTAGCTTTGTCGAAACGTATTCGTATTAAACAGTAATTCTTTTAACAACACACAATAATCAGAATGAAATCCATATCGCGACAAGGTGATTATCGGAGTGCGTGGGTACGAAAAATAGACATTTGGGCATCCAAACATTTAAGCCAAAAACAATTCCTTTTTATATTGGCACTTTTGGTGGGTGTTGGTTGCGCATTGGCGGCTCAGATGCTGAAAATACTGATACACGAAATTGAGCACATGCTTACTTCGCAGTTTGACGTAACCCAATCCAACTGGCTCTTTTTTTGGTTTATCCCGTAGTTGGTATTTATCTGACAGCCCTGTTTATTAAATATGTGGTGCGCGATGATATTGGGCATGGTGTAACCAAAATTTTGTATGCACTTTCGCGTAAACAAGGAAATATTCGGAAGCATAATCGCTGGTCGAGTGTGATAGCGTCGGCTTTAACCATCGGATTTGGTGGTTCGGTCGGTGCAGAGTCGCCTATCGTGCTGACTGGTTCGGCCATAGGTAGTCATTTGGGACAGATGTTCCGGCTGGATCATAAAACCATGATATTGCTCATCGGTTGTGGCGCATCGGGTGCAATTGCCGGTATTTTCAAAGCTCCTATTGCCGGATTGATGTTTACGCTCGAAGTCTTAATGGTTGACATGACCATGGCAACCTTGTTGCCCCTGATGGTCAGCTGTCTGACAGCAACTTGTATTACGTATGCTTTTTACAGGTTCTGAACCCATGTTCGACTTTGTGCTGAAAGACCCCTTTGTGGTGAATCGTGTGCCGACGGCCGTTATGTTAGGCGTGTTTTGCGGATTTATATCCTTGTATTTTACAAGGGTTATGAATAGCTTTGAACAAGTGTTTGGCAAATTGCACAACATGTATGCTAAATTGGCATTAGGCGGTACGGTGTTGGCTGTGTTGATTTACTTTTTCCCTCCGCTTTATGGTGAGGGTTATTCAACCATATCCATGCTGTTGAGCGAGAATGCAGGTTCAAACGTGAACGACGTGATGAATAATTCGCTGTTCTATGGGCATGGCGAATTGATGCTCGTGTATTTAGGGCTGATTATTGTGTTCAAGGTATTTGCTACTACGGCTACCAATGGAGGTGGCGGATGTGGTGGTACATTTGCTCCCAGTCTATTTTTGGGATGTATCGGCGGTTTTGTCTTTTCACGTCTTTGGAATACATACGGTTTTTGCAACGTAACGGTTCCGGAAACGAACTATGCGCTGTTGGGTATGGCCGGTGTGATGAGCGGTGTGTTTCATGCGCCTCTGACCGGTGTGTTCTTGATTGCAGAACTTACCGGAGGTTATGATTTGTTTATACCGCTCATGATTGTGTCAGTAGCCTCGTATTTAACCATCAATGCTTTCGAACGTCATAGTATTTATGCCATGCGTTTGGCTCGCAAAGGTGAATTGCTGACTCATCATAAAGATCAAAGCGTGCTTACGCTCATGACGCTTGATGCAATTATTGACAAAGAACGGCCGATGTTGCGTCCGCAAATGTATCTGGGGCAGATTGTGCAGGCTATATCAACCAGTAAATCTCTTCACTTTGCGGTTGTTGACATGAAAGGAGGTTTGTGCGGAGTAATAAATATAAACAAGATTCGTAAGATTATATTCCGCAGCGAACTTTACAGAATGTATAAGGCAGAGCAAATTATGCAGCAACCCCAAACGGTGTTGAGAACAGATGATAGTATGTCGGTTATTATGGATAAGTTTGCACGATGCGATGCCGGCACTTTACCAGTGTTGAATGCAGAAGGCGTTTTTGTAGGTTTTGTGTCAAGAACGCGCTTATATGCATCGTATCGACAGGTTATGAAGGACTTTTCAGAAGAGTAGTTCATCACAATATAAAACGAATGACAAATGGATTTGTACGGCTTATTGGGTTATCCGCTCGGTCACAGTTTTTCGGCCGCTTATTTTACTGAAAAATTCAGTAACCTGCAGATTGATGCACGCTATTGCAACTTCGAGTATAACTCCGTCGAAGCAGCCTTAGCTTATATGATGCAGCAAGATGAACTGAAAGGTTTTAATGTGACGATTCCTTATAAAGAAAAAATTATTCCGTATCTTTCGGAACTGTCGGCAGATGCAGCAGCTATTGGTGCTGTGAATGTTGTAAAAAGTGATTCGAGATGGGAACGGAAAGGTGAGTCTGAAGGGATATAATTCAGATTATATAGGATTCGTGGACTCTATCAAGCCTTTGTTGCATACCGATTGTCATCGCAGTGCATTGGTTTTAGGTACCGGTGGTGCTTCGCGGGCAATCGTTTACGGTCTGCGCTCGTTGAATTTGCAGGTGCAGCTGGTGAGTCGTCGCGGAGGAGATAATGTATTGACCTATGATGATTTGAATGAGCCGTTGCTTTCAACATTTGGCGTGATAGTGAACTGTACACCATTGGGTATGTATCCGCATTGCGATGATGCTCCACCTATTCCTTATAAAGGCTTAACTCCGAAGCATTTGTTGTATGATTTAGTATACAATCCATTGCAAACTCGGTTTATGTCAGAGGGCTTAGCTCAGGGAGCCGTTGTGAAAAATGGTCTGGAAATGCTGCATTTACAGGCCGAGGCTGCCTGGAAAATTTGGAACGACAGGAATTGACGTCCATTTGCAACGAATCCTGTAAATAACAAAAACATCGGGAAACATTTCATGCTGGTTAGGCTGAATGATTTCCCGATGTTTTTTAGTGGTGTATAAGTACGTTTTTTACCGTTGTTGATGTACGATAGTTTATTCTTCAGTTTCTAACTTCAGTAGCTCGTCGCGAAGTTGGGCTGCAAGAATGAAGTCGAACGAGGCGGCTGCTTTTTTCATATCAGACCGAAGCTGCTCGATACGCTCTTGGCGGTTTTCGGTCGTTGAAGCATCCTTGCCATAAGCAGGCTTTCTTTCTGCTGCAGCTGAAACGTCGTTTTGAATAAGATCAAGGTAATTCGCTTTTTTCTCTGTTGTAACCGGTTTGTTGGATGTGCTGCCTTCTTTCTTCTTGAGCGAAGTGAGTTCGTTGCTGTCGAGCGGTTTGACAATTTGTTGAGGCGTGATGTGATGAGCCAAATTGTAGGCTATCTGTTTGGTTCGCCTACGTTCGGTTTCATCGATGGTTTGCTGCATCGACTGTGTAATTTCTTTGGCATACATAATAACACGTCCGTTGACATTTCGCGCAGCTCTACCCGCTGTTTGGGTTGTGAACGCGTGGAACGCAGAAAACCCTCCTTGTCGGCATCCAGTATAGCTACAAGTGCCACTTCAGGTAAGTCAAGCCCTTCACGCAACAGGTTTACACCAACCAATACATCGTATAATCCCCGTCGAAGGTCTTCCATGATTTGTACACGTTCAATCGTGTCGACATCGCTATGAATGTATGCTGTATTTACCCCGTTGTTTAGTAAATATTCTGACAATTCTTCGGCCATGCGTTTGGTTAAGGTGGTGACCAATACACGTTCGTTGCGAGTGATGGAATAACGTACTTCTTCCATCAAATCATCGATGGGGTAGTCTGTGTCGCGAACTTCGATGGGAGGATCGAGCAAACCCGTAGGACGAATAACCTGGTCGACAATCACACCTTCGCTTTCAGTCAGTTCGTATTCAGCAGGTGTGGCGCTGATGTATATAACCTGTTTGGCCAATTCATGAAATTCCTCGAATTTCAGTGGACGATTATCCAATGCAGCCGGTAGACGGAATCCGTAGTTTACGAGTGATTCTTTGCGCGATTTATCACCGCCGTACATGGCTCGGATTTGCGGAATGGTAACATGGCTCTCGTCAATAACAATTAAAAAATCGTCGGGAAAGAAGTCAAGAAGGCAGAATGGGCGTGTGTTCGGCTCTCGTCCGTCGAAGTAACGTGAGTAGTTCTCAATGCCCGAACAGTGGCCTAACTCGCGAATCATCTCGATGTCGTATTCCACGCGTTCTTTTAATCTTTTGGCTTCAAGTTCTTTTGCCTTCTTCTTTGAAAAGAGCAATCTGTTGGGTTAAATCGTCCTGTATTTTCCGTAGGGCAATTTCTTGCGTTTCTTTTGAAGTGAGGAAAAGGTTGGCCGGATAAATTTTGTATTCATCATAGGTGTTGATGCGCATGCCTGTCAGTGCATCAACCTCTTCAATGCTGTCAATTTCTTCATCCCAAAAACAGATGCGAATGATGTTATCTGCATAAGCCAGATAAATGTCTACCGTATCGCCTTTACGCGGAAATTTCCGGCACGCGGTGCGACGTCATTTCTGGTGTATAAGCAATCCACAAGTTTGTTGAGCAAAGTGTTGATTGACAATGTTTTCCCAACTTTGACTTCAATCAGACTTTCGTAGAAAGCGGCAGGATTCCCCATGCCATAAATACAAGATACTGAAGATACAACAATAACATCGCTGCGGCCGGAAAGTAAGGCCGAGGTAGCGGCCAGTCGTAATTTATCAATGTCTTCGTTGATGGCTAAGTCTTTTTCAATGTATGTATCAGATGAAGCAATATAGGCTTCAGGCTGATAATAGTCGTAATATGATACATAGTATTCTACGGCATTTTCAGGAAAAAAACTTTTAAATTCAGAATAAAGCTGTGCTGCCAAAGTTTTATTGTGGCTCAAAACCAATGTAGGCTTGTTCAGGTTTGCTATGACATTGGCTACGGTAAAGGTTTTGCCCGATCCCGTAACGCCTAATAATACTTGTGCGGGAACTCCGTCAAGAGCTCCTTCGGTAAGTTGCTTAATAGCTTCAGGTTGATCGCCTGTTGGGTGATATTTAGAATGGAGTATGAATTTTTTCATAAACACAGAAAGAATGCAAACAAAAATTCAACGTAAAATGGGGAAAATATTTATGCAATCTGAATTGAGTTGCAGTCAGAATAGAGGTTTGGGTTTGGCCTACAAAGTTACGTTAATCTGTACGTTTGGCAAAGGAAGTGACGGGTGAAAGGTGTGTGGGTGGAGTGATTTGACGTAAGAGTTACAATAGTGATTGACCACTGGGGATGAGGGATTGAACGTCAAATTCATGCGTGAAAGAGAGGCATAGTACCTTATCTTATTGAAATGTTATTCTAAAACGATGTTTTTGTACGATTATTTTTCACTTCCGATTTAGCGAACGGACTTTTTTTTCTTAACTTTGCCGCAAAAATACGATTATGAAGAAGTACTCGATTACAATTCTTTGCGCTTCGCTTCTGCTCGTTGTTTCTTGTGCAGAATATAATAATGTGTTGAAGACGCAGGATTATGAATATAAATACGAAGTGGCAAAGCAGTATTTTGCTGAAGGCCAATATAACAGAAGCGCTACGCTGTTGGCTGATGTGCTGTCGGTATTGAAAGGAACAGATCAGGGTGAAGAGTCGCTGTACTTAATGGCTCTTTGTAACGTGAATTCTCGTGCCTATGATGCTGCAGCAACAGCATTTAGAAAATACTATCAGACTTATCCGCGAGGTAAGTATGTGCAGGAAGCGCATTTTAATTGCGGCAAGTCATTGTATATGACCACACCAGAGCCTAAGTTGGATCAAACTGCTACTTATGAAGCCGTTACAGAGTTTCAGAATTTTATCGAGAATTATCCGACTAGTCCGTTGCGGGCACAGGCTCAAGATTATATCTTTAAACTGCAGGATAAACTCGTCGAGAAAGAATATCTGTCGGCAAAACTCTACTATGATTTAGGAGCTTACATTGGTAATGGTACAAATGGTAACTATGGCGCATGTATCGTTACAGCCGAAAATGCCATCAGAGATTATCCGTACACATCGCGTCGCGAAGATTTCTCAATGCTGATATTGCGTGCCAAATTTGCTCTGGCCCAATTGAGCGTTGAGTCGAAGAAAGAAGAGCGCTTTCATAATGCCATTGACGAATACTATGGATTTGTGACAGAGTATCCCGAGTCAAAGTATATGAAAGAGGCTAAGTCTTTGTTTGCAAAAGCCCGCAAATATGTACCGGCAGATGCAGAAGGTGACGAAGTGATAAGTGAAGAGACTGCAGCTGACAGCAGTAACATAGCAGCTGGAAAATAAGAAACTGATAAAACATTATATACAATGGATTACAAAAAAAAGCAAAGCGCCCACGAATACAGTGACGCATAACTTGATGGATTTTTGCGAAGGTACAGACAATATCTACGAAAGCGTAGTGATTATGTCTAAACGTGCAAACCAAATTGGGGTGCAAATGAAAGAGGATCTTTCAAAGAAACTCAAGGAATTTGCTTCTGCTAACGATAACCTTGAAGAAACTTTCGAGAATCGTGAGCAAATTGAGATTTCACGTTATTATGAAAAGTTGCCTAAACCTACGCTGATTGCAGCTGATGAGTTTTTGCAGCATAATATCTACTTCCGCAATCCATCGAAAGAAAAGGATAATTTGAATATCTGATTTGTATGATACAGCGTATTCAAACATTATATTTTGTTAGTGGCCGGCATATTTCCGGCCATTAGCTTATTTGTGCCGCTTGTTGTTTTTAGCGAAGGGGCACGTTGGGCCAGTATGTCAGCGTTTGGCTGCGAAAGTGCTCTTGTGCAGGAGTTAGCCGGTTTCCATCCTTATGGCTTGCTCGTGTTTACGCTTTTGGCATCGCTGAGCGCACTCTATGCCATTTTTGGCTATAAAAACAGAAAATCGCAAATTAAAAAAGGTGTACGACAATTGTGTTCAATGTAATATGGTATGTGGCCTTAGGTGCATATACTTATTCAGTATCTGAACGCATCGGTTTGGGTTATACTTTTACTATCAGTGCTCTCTTGCCTATCATTGCCTTGATTGCATTGTTCCTTGCTTTGAAAGGTATTCGTAAGGATGAGGCATTGGTAAGAGCAGCAGACCGTATCCGGTAAACCTCTCAGCCTTGCCGGGAAGAATGGCAGGGTGTGGTGGTTTTACGACCTTAAGGATAGATACTGAATATCTCTGTGTGCCGCATAATGGCTATGACAGATGAAAAATTCTAACCATAAATTTTAGTCCATGTCATTGAATAAGGTAATGCTCATAGGTAATGTCGGTAAAGAACCTGAAATAAGGTATATCGACAATGGAGTGTGTACGGCTCAAATCAGTTTGGCAACATCAACCCCCCTGGATATACGTTGCAAAATGGAACTCAAGTACCTGAACGTACAGAGTGGCATCGTATTCTGTTATGGAGAAGATTAGCTGAGATTGTGGAAAAATATGTTCATACGGGTGATAAACTTTATATCGAAGGTGAACTGCGTACGCGAAGCTATACAGACAAAAAGGGCATCACACATTATATAACTGAGATTTGGGCAAACAATATGGAAATGTTAACTCCCAAGTCGCAGTCGGGTTCTTCACAGTCTGCTGCATCTAAGCCTTTTGGTGTACCTGCCTCTGATTCAGATTCTGCACTTCCTTTTTAATGAGTGTGTTATGACTAATAGCGTGTGATACCTCCAGCCTGTAATGCAGACTGGATGTATTACACATTTTTTTGAATCTATGTTGATACAAGAAGAAGAGCTACGCTATTTGCCTGCTTTCGATATAAAAAAGACAGAGAGTGTGGTGGTTCCTTATTTGTGGCAACATTGTTTGGGACCTACAGCATTAAGCGATTTTGCTCACATATATTTTCCTTTGTTGCACTTCGAGGATTTTGATAATCTTTCTAACAAACGGTTGATTGAAAGATTATCTGTGTCTATGCTTGCTGCACAAGTTGTAGACTGTCGGACGCGTATATTGCATGCTGATACGGGTGCACCTTACTTGGCAGAAGGGGGCTTGCACATAAGTGTGTCTCATAGTAATCATATTTATGCGCTTAGTTTGTCTGCTGCGAAGCATGGCATCGATGTGGAACAATGGGGAAGTAAGGCTTATAAAGTGAGAAAGCATTTTTACAGCCTGATGAAGAAATGCTGATGACTGAACTTACGTCGAAGCTAGGTGGAATGGACCGAGCTGCAACATTGCTTTGGAGTGCAAAAAGAATCAGCTTATAAGTTTTTTGAACGATAAGCAGGCTTTTTTATTGAGTGACATACATCTTTATGCTGCCGATGAGCGTTTGCTCATGGTTGATTTTCCCAATCACAACATGCAAGCCAGTATTGAATATGTGTGTTATCCGCATTGCATTCAAACTTGCTGTAGATGACAGATGGAATAACCGAGGCTATTGACTCGGTAAATGCAAGTAGCTTAATACAATCAACGAATTAAACAAAAATAAAATACTTACATGATTACAGTTTCGAACCTGGCCATACAGTTTGGCAAGCGCATCCTTTACCAGGATGTAAACATGAAGTTTACTAACGGAAATATCTATGGTATTATTGGCGCGAATGGTGCCGGTAAATCAACCCTGTTGAAGGCTATTTCGGGCGAACTGGAACCTACTAAGGGTAGTGTAGAGATGGGCGTAGGTGAACGCTTGTCTGTCCTGAGCAGGACCACTTTAAATTTGACGAATATACTGTACTTGATACGGTGCTGATGGGTCACTCTACAATGTGGCAACTCATGCAGGAACGTAATGCCCTTTATTCAAAAGCTGACTTTACTGACGAAGATGGCATCAAGGTGGCAGAACTTGAAGATAAGTTTGCTCAAATTGGTGGATATACTGCCGAAAATGATGCAGCTACGCTTTTGAGCGGTCTGGGAATTAAAGAAAAGTTGCATGGCAAATTAATGGGCGAGCTAAGCGGTAAGGAAAAGGTGCGTGTGATGCTTGCTCAGGGCTTTGTTCGGTGAACCGGATAACTTGTTGCTTGATGAGCCTACCAATGACCTTGACCTTGAAACTGTGGAGTGGCTTGAAGAATATTTAGGTAACTTTGAGCATACGGTGCTCGTGGTTAGTCACGACCGTCACTTCCTTGATCAGGTTTGTACGCATACGGTTGATATTGACTTTGGTAAGGTTACGCTTTTCTCGGGTAACTATTCTTTCTGGTATGAATCTTCTCAGTTAGCTTTGCGTCAAGCTCAAAACCAAAAGCAGAAGGCTGAGGAAAAGAAAAAGGAATTGGAAGAGTTTATCCGTCGTTTCTCTGCCAATGTGGCAAAGAGTCGTCAAACTACAAGTCGTAAGAAGATGCTTGAGAAACTTAATGTTGAGGAAATCAAGCCTTCAACGCGTAAATATCCTGGTATTATTTTCCAAATGGAGCGTGAACCGGGTAATCAAATCTTGGAAGTAAAGGATTTGAAAGCTGTGGCTGATGACGGAACGGTACTTTTCGACCGTTTGAATTTTACGGTTGAAAAGGACGAGAAAATTGTGTTCTTGAGTCATGATCCGCGTGCTATGACTGCTTTGTTTGAAATCATTAACGGCAATGCAAAACCAGCTGCAGGTTCCTATAAATGGGGTGTAACCATTACAACTGCTTATTTGCCTTTGGATAATACGGATTTCTTCAATACTGATTATAACATGCTCGACTGGCTCAGTCAGTATGGCGAAGGAAATGACGTATACTTTTAAGGCTTTTCCTGGGTCGTATGCTTTTCAAGGACGAGGATATTTTAAAGAAAGTAAATGTACTCTCCGGTGGTGAAAAGATGCGTTGTATGATTGCAAGAATGCAGCTGCGCAATGCCAACTGTTTGATTTTGGATACACCTACCAACCATTTGGATATGGAAAGTATTCAGCATTCAATAATAACCTGAAGTTATTCAAGGGTAATATTCTTTTCTCAAGTCACGACCACGAATTCATCAATACCATTGCCAACCGTATTATCGAGTTGACCCCGAATGGAAGTATTGACAAACTAATGAATTACGAGGATTACATTCACGATGATCATATTAAAGAGTTAAAGTCAAAACTTTACGGAGCTGAATAATTTGACTCTTTCAACTTATTTATAGAAAACAGCAAAGCCTTGACTATATGGTTAAGACTTTGCTGTTTTTTATAAATGAATGGGGTAATATAGTTGTTCCTTTCGACCTATTGGAAGGAATCAGTAGCAAAAAAGGTGTGGGGCTGTAGCATTGGTGAGGCAAAACGTTGCTGCTTCGCACGTTTTGAGAATCGGTTAAAAATATCTTTTTCTGTTGATATTCAGTAATTTAGTCTATAAAATTCTTTGATAAATCTGCAAGTTTTAGTACCTTTAGGTCAAGAAACTTGCAGATTTTATGATTAAAAAAGACGAATAATATCCCATCTTTATTCAGTAGCCTGTCAGACATGCTGAATCAATCTCACCCACTTTACCAGTTAGCTGACAAAATAGATTGGGAAAAATTTGAAACAGCCTTTCAACCATTATATTGTCAGGACAATGGCCGTCCCGGCAAGCCAATCCGTTTAATGTGTGGTATGCTCATCCTAAAACATCTTCGTAATCTGTCAGATGAGTCATTGGTGGAACAATGGAGCGAAAATGCTTATTATCAGTATTTTTGTGGCATGCAAGAGTTCACTCCGTATGCCCCATGTGCCTCTTCAGAATTAGTCCATTTCCGCCAACGTATCGGTGAAAAGGGAGTTGAACTTATCTTTCAAGAAAGCATTCGTGTGAATAACGAGAATGATGATGACCACCATCATGATACAGCCTTTATTGATTCAACAGTTCAGGAAAAGAATATCACTTACCCCACAGATGCAAAGTTGCATAAAAAGATTGTGAAGAAAGTTCTTGGCCTCGTGAAAAAAACTGGGGCTTCCTCTGCGTAAAAGCTACACCTTTGTGCTGAAGCAAATCTATCGTGACCAGCGTTTCCGGAATCACCCCAAAAACAGGAAAAAAAGCCCTTAGGGCAGACAGGCATTTACGTACAATAGCCGGAAGATTAGTCGAGGGAGTTGAAGCGTAATCTTAAAGAGAATCATAACTACGACAAATTGCTCAAACTCTTTGAGACCATTCTTTCCCAAAGACGTAATAGCCGAAAAAAAAAGATATATTCCATTCATGAACCTGAAGTACAATGTATCAGCAAGGGTAAAGAACATAAGAAATACGAATTTGGCAATAAGGTATCCATAATACGTTCTGTTACAGGCATTATTCTAGGTGCTATGTCCTTCCGCAATGAATATGACGGTCATACCATCGAGTCTTCCTTAGAACAGGTGGAACGGTTAACCGGGCGAAAAAATCAAACTGTTGGCAGGTGACAGAGGATACAGAGGCAAAAAAAAGGAAATTAACGGGACAAAGATTATGATTCCCGAAGTACCTAAGAAATCAGACAGCCGATATCAGAGGTTGAAAAAACACATGCTTTTCTGCAAGCGTGCAGGTATAGAACCGACAATAGGTCACTTAAAAAGTCGGATTATCGTTTGGGCCGCAACTTTTATAAGGGTGTGGTAGGAGATGCTGTGAACGTACTTCTCTCGGCAGCAGCATATAACTTCAAAAGAGCTAGACTAGATAAAGGGCTGAATGCTCATTTGAAGTGTGGGAAAACTTTTGAGGTGCGATATTAGGGGGCATAAAAATTGGGTCTATGTTGCATCGTGTGGGTAATGACCATTACGAGTAAATGCCAACCGTAATTTTTTTGATTTTGTGCTTCAACCCGTTCTTCAACGTACAACTTTCAATCACTTTGAATGGGGAAACATTTCGGGGCTTCGGGTGCGCAGGGGCGGATTCAACAAACAGGTGAATAAAGGTGAAAATGAACGGATTCGCCTTTAGCATTATGGCAAAGCGGAATGAGCGGGTGTGAAACCGATTGGAACGTTTTTCTGAAAACGCTGATTATCAGTAGTTCCAAGATTGTTGAAACTAGCTCGGAACTAATTTCAACTAGCTCGGAACTAATTTCGACTGGCTCGGAACTAATTCGGATAATCGCGGAGCAAATTTTGACGATGGCTCATTGCGTGGTTTAAACAACGGCAGGCTGATGGAAAAATAGGCTGATTTTTTTATATGATTTCACTTACCCGACGGTTTGCTGTTTAACATTTACGACAAAGGGATAGGTGAGGATTGGAACGTTCAGCCAAACAAAACATTACAGAACCAAAAAAATGGATTTCGGGGAACATGTGTTGTATCTTTGCAGTAGCAAAGTCAGGCTGCACCTCAGCATAACTTTTGAAAAGGAGTTTTCAAGTTCTGCATTCGGTTTGCACTGACATTGCCTTCGGCAATAAAAGCAACACTGCAGCATCGATAAGTACACATTAGCCTAAATGGATGAAAAACAATACTCCTTATTTATTCAGCGTTCTTAGACATTTTGTTACCACAGAAAGTAAGATAGGTAGGCTTGTCTGAAACCCGGGATGCGTTGTTGAGTTTTACCACATGCTTTTGCGACTAAGCTATTGAATGACATAAAAAAAGAGAACCTTCGATTTACCATGGGGGTATAACGAATGTCCTCACTTTTTTTTAGATCCATAGAGTCATAGCCAAATGAAAGGCGGTGACTTGTTACTTGAGTGAAATTAAAATTTCTTTTTCGATTTCAGTTACTTGCAGTTTGTCCTCACGAAGCAACCAGCCGATAGCTAAATACAAGTCCTTATCGGCACGTACTTTGATTGCTTTTTTAAGTTCTTTACTTGAGAGTTCACCTTTTTTTGGTTCAAAGCATCCCAAATTTTTCCGGCTAATTCGCCGGCTTTTTCTTCGAACATAGTTAGTTTGTATTAGTTAGTCAAATTAGTTAGATGTATAATCTCTAAACATTTGCAAAGATACATATTTTTTTTGATAAGTAAGGCTCGTTTCTTGCTGTATTTCAATGTATTCCATTTAAAATCCGGCATGTAAGTCTTTTTTTATGGCGGAGTTCTTCAATAATTCAAGTAAAATTACTATTTTTGCTTATAGCAAAGTATTTTTGCTTTGGGTGTATCAAGGCTTTTCTCGCTTGGTGTTCAGTGCTTACAATCTGTGGTTTTTTTACACCATGAACATTTAGGCGTGTAGAATAAAAGTATTTGATTCGTAGTATCATTGTATCCATCAACCTATAAATTGTATGCTTTCAGTTTTAATTCCTACTTATAATTATGATTGTACTCAATTAGTGAACGATTTATGTACATTATTTGATACAATAGATGAAGACGTCGAAATTATAGTGGGCGATGATTGCTCAACTCGTGTTGATGTTTCGACAGCGTTGCGAACTCTGAACGAGTTACCACATTGTCAATGTATTCGTTTGCAGCAAAACGTAGGTCGTTCTGCCATACGTAATTATTTAGCACAGCAGGCTCGTGGTGAATGGTTGCTCTACTTAGATAGTGATGGAGGCATTGTTAGTAAAGATTTTTTGAAAAACTATTGGGAGGTACGCGATAAAGCAATGGTGATAGAGGGATCATCATTCATCCACCATATTGTCCGGCACCCAATCTGAGTTTGCGTTATTATTACGAGAAATCTGCAGAGCCAATGTTTACCGCAGCTGAACGCAATAAAGAGCCTTATGCTTGTTTCCGAACTTTCAACTTTATGGTTCGACGAGATGTGATGTTGCGCGTTCCGTTTAATGAAAGATTTCATCGGTATGGATATGAGGATATTTTGTTTGGTATAAATTTGCAGAATCAAGGAGTCTCAGTTTTACACATAGATAATCCTCTGATGAACCTTTGATATTGAAACCAATGCAGTTTTTCTAAACAAGGTGAATGAAGCAAATACGACCTTAATTGAGTTTTACGATGAACTCCGTCTTAACTCGCGAATAGTACACAGCTATGAATTGCTTGTAAGTGGCATATAGAACCAATGGTACGGACATTGTTTAAATGTGTTCAGTCATTGATTATAAAGCAACTGTTGAGTAGCAAACCTTCTGTTTTCTTATTCAATTGTTACAAGTTAGAAACTTTAGTTGTTTAATGAAGAGTAAAAACAAATAGGAGTTTATTATGTTTGAACGTCTTCATAATTTATAGGGTTCTTATGAGTTTAAAAGTATATAAGGCGTCAGCCGGTTCGTAAAACCTATAGGTTGGCTTTTAGAGTATATAGCGTTGGCTTTGCAGACACCATCGCCCAATAATTATTCGAAAATTCTTGCAGTTACTTTTACCAATATGGCAACGGCTGAAATGAAGGATCGTATTCTTATTCAGCTTTACAATTTGGCAGATGGTGGCAAAGACAAGAATTTTATGGCTGATATCAGTAGCATGTTGAATATCAGTCCTGCTGAGGTTAAGGAACGTGCTAAAAAAACATTGAAAGCTATCATTCACGATTATGATAGCTTCAGAGTTGAAACAATCGACTCCTTTTTTTTTCAGTCATTGCTTTCAAATTTAGCTTATGAATTAAAGTTGTCGCGTACGTTTCGTGTAGATTTGGACACCAACGAGGTAATATCAAGGGCCGTTGATGAAATGTTGCTTTCAGTTGGTGGAAAAAATCAGTTGACACCTTTGATTTTAAAGTATATGCAGGACCATATAGACCAGTCTGAAGGGTGGAATATTTCACGTGAATTAAAATCATTTGCCAAGAAAAATATATTTGGCGATGATTACATGCGTAATGAAAAATGTATCAATGATTTTTTATCAGACCAAAAAGGCTTTAAGGAATGGTATAGTGAACTCAATAAGAAATATGAGAATTATCGAGAAAAAGTACTTACACCGGCGCATAAGTTAAACGATATACTTAAAACAAACGAAGCTGCTTCGTTGAAAGCCTATTCTGGTATGTGCAAGTATGTCAATGAACTTATTTCTGGAAATTTTGCAGCAGTTCCAACAGCGAGTACCATTACCAATTGTTTGAAAGATTCCAATGAGTTACTCAAGAATGATTTGAAAAAAGATGAGTTCTTTGTGAATTTGGCGCAGAGAGTTAAATTGCTTTTAGCAGCAATAGATGAAGGACTTTCATGTGATGGTGCTTCCGCATTCTTGAATACCTATCTGTTGGTGCAAAAAAATATTGTTCCTTTGCGTCTACTCAGTGCTATTGCTAATGAAGTAACGCGAATCAATCATGAGAATAATACGTTGTTGCTGCCTAAAACCTTGGAATTATTTAGCAAGTTGGTTGAAAAAGATGATTCCTCATTTGTGTTTGAACGTTCTGGTACGAGGTTTCAGCATATTCTGATTGACGAATTTCAAGATACTTCTCATCTGCAATGGGATAATTTTCAGCGCATGTTTGAGGAATGTTTGTCACAGGGAAACGAATGTATGCTTGTGGGTGATGTAAAGCAAAGCATATATAGATGGCGTGGGGGCGATTGGAGAATTTTAAACAATATAAATTCAAAAAGTCAGTCGCTGAAAAGAAATTACAGAAGTAAACAGGTAATAGTTGAGTTTAATAATAACTTTTTTGAAAGAGCAATCTGCAAACTGAATGCGCTTAATGGAACGGATAAACTGGATTCTTCTGACTTGGTTTCACACATCTATGAAGATGTGAAACAAGAATCGCTCGATAAATCGGGCGAAGGCTACGTTCGGGTAAATTTAATGAATAAGGAAGCAAGCGATGAAGAATTGCTCGATGATTTGTATGTACAAAATAGTAAAAACTACATACAGAATATGCAGTTCCTTATGATAAGATGTCTATATTGGTTCGTAGTAACGCCGATATATCAACAATCATAGACTATTTTTCAGTAAATCATCCCGATATTCCATTTACTTCCGATGAAGCATTTAAGTTGTCTTCGTCATCAGCTGTAATGCTGTTAATCAATGCGCTGAAGTGTCTGGTTAATCGCGAAGATACCGTAGCCCTCGAAATGTGTAAACGCTATGTTCGTTATTTTTCAGATAACTATGCAGTTACAATGCCCTTGGTCGATATTACGTTTTTCGATACTTATCGCGATGAATGGCAGAAGAAGTCGTTGTTTGAACTCTGTTTGTTGCTGATTTCTACGTTTAAACTTACTGAATGCGAAGAACATAACGCTGGTCAGTCAGCCTATTTGTTCTCCTTCTGTGATTACATCCTTGACTTTTTAGACAATAAATCGTCTGATATAAAGAGTTTCTTGCAATATTGGGACGATGTTTTGATTAAAAAATCAATAGCAGTTAATGTAAAGGACTCTATTTACATTATGACCATACATAAGTCGAAGGGTTTACAGCGCCATACGATTTTTGTGCCATTTTGTAATTGGCCTTTGGATAAGGATTTTCCGGATGATGTGCTTTGGTGCTCAACTAATACATTAGACAAGCCATTCAATGAGTTGCCTTTTAGTGCCCATCAATACGTATCAATCAAAAAAAGTCTTGGCTTCCTATTTCAAATCGGCTTACCAGAATGAGCATTTGATGCAGCGCATTGACTGTTTCAATGCACTTTATGTAGCTTTAACGCGTGCTGAGAACAACATGCTGATATGGAGCAAGTGTCGTCCGAGGAACAATAATACGGTGAATGTATTGATGAAATGTTTGTCAGATGAAAACGTTGAATCCAGCGTGAATAATTCAGGCAAAAAAGAGGCAATGCAAGTATTAGAGTATGGTTCATTGCAGAAGTTTATACCCAAGGCAAACAAAAAGGACGATAACCCATTGGTGATGGATGACGTATGCAAAATAGATACACAGATGCGCACGCATCCCATCAAGGTAGGTTTTATGGAATCAAATCGTGCCAAGGACTTTTTGCGTGAGCTAACTGATGCAGCACAAGAAGAAGAGAGTAAAGAACATACAAAGAGTTTGTCCTATGTTGAAAGAGGTAATCTTTACCATTATATATTGTCACAAGTAAAACTTGCCACAGACTTGCATCAAGTGGTTCAAAAGGCTATGAATGAAGGAATGTTTCCATGTATGAATGAAGCCCAAAGCATAGAAAAACTGCTCCAACGTCGATTAGCCGATCCTTCTGTAGCTCCGTGGTTTGACGGATCTTGCTCAATATATACAGAGTGCTCTTTATTGGAACGTAGTGGGGGAGAGGTCATTGTTCATAAACCCGATCGCGTAATGAAGAAAGACAACAAGTTTATAGTTGTCGATTATAAGTTTGCTTCCTATCGCGAAGAGTATGTACAACAAGTTCGCCGATATATAAGAACGCTTGAAAAGATGAGCCATTCTGAAGTAGAGGGTTACTTGTGGTTTGTATATAAAGGTGAAGTACTTAAAGTAACGCTGTAATATGGCAGAAATCCAAACATTCTTCACTGAATGATGAATAAAAAAGGCTATAAGTAAAAAATACTTATAGCCTTTTGTCTTGTGTAATGTTCAACCGTTATCTCCAGATCAAGATTGAAATACTGGTAAGTACAGAAGTGATGGAGAGCCAAGTTGAGATATTTCGGATAGAGTTATCGTTGTTGGTCGAAGAACCCATTTTCACTCTGTTCGGTTCAACATATACGATATCGTTCTGTTGAAGATTGTATACCGGAGAGTTGAATACATTTTTTGAACGGAGATCGATAAAATATGTTTTGCATTCGTTGCCTTCTTGTCTGATTACTTTGATGGCATCGCGGCGACCCGTAATGTTCAAGTCACCAGCCATACCGATGGCTTCGAATATCGTAATATTGTCCCGAGCGATTTCCAAACGACCAGGGCGTGCTACATCGCCCAATACAGTTACGAACTGGTTGTAGGCAGCAACAGTAACAACTGCATCGTTGAGCACACCGTTTCTGAATACAGACTGAATTTTTGCAGCAGCTTCAGAGCGCGTTAAACCTCCCACTTTGATACGACCAATTCCAAGCAAGTCAACATTGCCATTTTCATCAATCGTGTAGCGCATGTTGTCTGCATTCTGCGTGCTTGAGGTGTTAGTTCCCGTAGAAAGATTGTAGCGAAATGCCAATTCAGGGGTTGCCGCACTTGTGATAGTAACACCTATTTTATCGCCATGTGAGTTTCAGTGTAGCATGAGCAGGGGTGGTAGTTGTTTCTTGGGGAGCAAGATCCTGTAAATAGATGATTTTCTCTCTGGTCTTGCATGAGGTCAGTGCCAATGCTGCAATTAAAATGATGAATAAATTCTTTTTCATTCAATACTTCGGTAAATTTTTACCGAAAAATTAAAAGTTAAACCATAGAACCGGCAAAAGTCGGTTCGAAAACACTAAAGAGGTCATTGAAATGTTGTCAAAACGAATGGTTAAGCATGAAGAAATGTGCTGAAAAAATGTGCTAATCTGCTGATAACAAAGATAAAAAGCATTGCATAATTCGTTGGTTTTTAGTAAATTAGAAGTCTCTGAACTCTTCTGATTATGACTAAAGAAACACTCCTTATGCAATACCAATCCGAGTGCCTGTCGGCTCTCAAATCAGTTGCTAATATACACAAACCTTTTGAAAAAGCGTTCATGGACACCATGAAATTATTCATGGCCATCCCAGATCGTATAAACTTCCTTCAATTGGGCAGATATGGCTGTTTCTCAGAACAGACTTATCGTAACCTTTTTGAGCATGAAACTTTCGATTGGTTTGCGTTCAACGGCTCTATCATCAGCAAGTATCTCACAGGCAAAAAAGAAAAGCCATCGCCATCGATCCTTCCTATATCCCCAAATCAGGCAAGAAGACACCTTGGATAGGCTACTTCTGGTCTGGTTGTGCAGGAGAGTACAAGCGTGGATTGGAAATCATGGGCATCAGTGTCATTGACATCGACAACCATGAATGCATGACTTTAGGTTCCATTCAGACGCCGGATTGTAAGACCTTGGATAATATGGACAAGAACCTCGTTGACTGGTACAGCAGTTATCTTATCAGTAGAAAAGACAAGATACAGAGCATATCCAGAACGGTGGTTGCAGACGCATTCTTTTCCAAGGAAACTTTCATAACGCCTATGTGTGAGAACGATTTCCATGTCATCAGCCGCTTTCGGAATGATGTAATCCTGTACTATCCGACATTGGAACAGAAAACAGGAAAACGTGGCCATCCCAAGTGGTTTGACGGTAGGATTGACTTTGCCAATCATGGATCTGACCCGGTGCAAGGAATACAAGGTGAACAAGGGAAAGCTATACGGATTGAGGGTATATGCAAAAGCTCTCAAAAGGTATGTTTCCTTGGCCATCTGGTATCCGATGGACGGGAGGACTGACAAGTGGCAGCTTTATTTCTCTACAGACGATTCCATGGATGGACGCGAGGTGCTGGATTATTACAGAACCAGGCTTTCAGCTGGAGTTTTGCTTTAGAGATGGAAAGCAGCATGCAGGAATCACCACTGTCAGTCAACCGACTTCAGAAAATTGATTTTCACTTCAATGCATCGCTTGCTGCTGTCAACTTGGCCAAGGCGGCATGTAAGAGGCTCGGAATAGCCTATTCCATATCCTCCTGCAAGTCATTCATACACAATGCTTATATGCTTGAACGATTTATTTGCGTGTTTGGGATTAGCCCAGACCCGCAAGTTATTGACAAACTTTTCAAAGAACTCATTTTATTTACTGCCAGAGCCGCTTAGGCTTGGCGAATTTTTAACGAACTATTGTTTCATTTTTGATGTTCGTTTTATAAGTAACGGCAATATTTATGCTAACGAATAATTGTTTATATAAGATTCGTGTGTGCAAAGTTACGATAAAGTATTGATATTGATTTGTTTTTATTCTTCATTTTTTATTTCGCTTAATGAATAATTTATATTGGTACGTATTCAGCATGTACACGTTTCAATATGAGATCATTGAAAGTCAAAAAAAACCGCCGCATGAGCCATTGCTTATGCGGCGGAGAGATCAACCAAAATAACATAAAGATAGTTTAGTTCGTCTCGTCTTAGTATGCTGTTTTGTGTATTCCTGCAACAGATCGACCGCTTGGGTCATTCAAGTTTTTAAATGAAGCATCCCAGGTCAAAGCTTCGGCGGTAGAACAGGCTACACTGGGTATGCTTGGTACGCTGCGCGCTGCACTTTCACTTGGATAATATTCTTCGAAGATGCAACGGTAGTAATATTCCTCTTTATTCATAGGAGTATTGATGGGGAATCGTGTTGCTGCATTGGCCATGTCTTCATCACTGACAACTTTCGAAGTAATTTCTTTGAGCGTATCAATCCACGAATAACCTACACCATCAGAGAATTGTTCCTTTTGTCGCTAAACGACACTCTCTGGCAGCATGTCAGAGAAAGCTTCGCGAAGAATTTTCTTTTCAACAACAGAACCTGGACACATCTTAGAGGTTGGGTTAAGGTTCATAGCAACATCAAGAAAATCTTTATCAAGGAAAGGCACACGACCCTCTACTCCCCAGGCCGAAAGGCTTTTGTTGGCTCGCAAACAATCATAAAGATGAAGTTTACTTAATTTGCGCACTGTTTCTTCGTGGAAAGACTTGGCATCCGGTGCTTTATGGAAATAGAGGTATCCACCAAAAATTTCGTCTGCACCTTCTCCAGAAAGAACCATTTTTATACCCATCGACTTAATGACACGTGCCAGCAGATACATAGGGGTTGAGGCTCGTACGGTGGTAACATCATACGTTTCGATGAAATAAATTACGTCTCGAACGGCATCAAGTCCTTCCTGAATGGTATAGTTAATTTCGTGATGAATCGTACCGATATGATCTGCTACTTCACGCGCTTTTTGTAAGTCGGGAGCCCCCTTCAAGCCGACAGCGAATGAATGAAGCTGAGGCCACCAGGCATCTTGCTGGCTGTCTGTTTCAATTCTTCGAGCTGCATATTTTTTAGCTATAGCCGAAATAATGGAACTGTCAAGTCCGCCGGAGAGCAACACTCCATAGGGTACGTCGCTCATTAATTGGCGTTTAACTGCGTCTTCAAGAGCCGTACGAAGCGTCTGAGCCGATGCTTCGTTATCTTTTACCGCATCGTAACTTTCCCAATTACGTTTATACCACTTTTTCATGACACCCTCTTTCCCGATGTAGTAATGTCCGGGTAGAAATGGTTCATAATGTTGGCAAAAACCTTCTAAGGATTTTAATTCGCTGGCACAATATACCGTTCCGTCATTATCGTATCCAATATACAAAGGTATGACTCCGATAGGATCGCGTGCTATGATAAAGTCGTCTTTTTCTTCGTCGTATAGCGCAAAAGCATATATACCATTTAAATCCTCAAGGAAATTTATGCCTTTTTCTCGGTAAAGGGCAAGGATAACCTCACAGTCGGAGCCGGTTTGAAATTCGTAATTATGCTGATAGGCACTGCGCAGTTGTCGGTGATTATAGATTTCGCCGTTAACAGCTAATACTTGCTTTCTGTCAGAAGCGAATAAGGGTTGTTTACCACTTTCAGGATCGACAATCGACAAACGTTCATGGCAAAGGATGGCAGATTTACCGCAATAAATACCACTCCAATCAGGTCCACGGTGTCGAATTTTTTGCTCATGTCCAAAAGCTTTTATACGAAGCTCTGGTGTCTGTTTTTTTATATTGAATATTGCTACAATGCCACACATAAATTCTTATTTTGGTTTTAGAATGGTCTTAATCATTGCTCGCCTTATAGAAATACTGTTATTCAAAGGATATTTCATATAGATATGTATCTATTATTATTGCTAACACGATGCAAATATAGTAATATATTTTCTTTCAATATGTTTTTCTTGAAGTTTTTTTGAAAAATATTTCTGCCAGCTGTTTATGCAATATGAATTTGCCTGTATGCTCCATATTTGTTTGTCCTATATAGTAGTAAAGGAGTTGCTTGAAATTATTCACATGCATACAAATTCTTGATATTAGGAATGTCGTTAGTTTTGGGTTTATGTGTTCATTTTATGATGCCAAGTATATTGGCGAGATACGATAGGATATCAGAGCTTGTGTTGTTCGTCCCGATTTTAACATAAGCCTTTAATGCTTGTATGCGTGTGGTAACAGGAGTGAAATTTATAAGTTCCGGTTTCTTCGTTTTTTTTGAAGCTAAACAGCCATTTTCTATGGAAGTTCTTTGATATTTATGAAAGTGTTGATTATTAGTAGTTTCAGAATTCTTGAAACTGGCTTTGAAATAATTCTGACAATCGAGGAATAATTTTTGAGAGTCGGATTATATTAGGATTCAGATGTGTAGTATCGTGTTCCTAATGATTGAAAAATGAATGAGATTTTCTGTTTTTAAACTTATTTGCTTTTTAGAAAGACTTCATTTAACGTTTGCTCCATAGGGGAGTTCTGCTGATGACACAAAGAAGGGGGTGTAAGCGTATACATATAAGGTGGTACTTTGATTTTAGCACTTCGTTATGCGTATAGTAAATAGCCCGGTAACCTTCGTGATTTTGATGGTTATCGGGCTATGTTTGTGTAATTATTTGTTTGAAACTCGCTTCTTTTTTGTATTGTTCTTTTTTTCTGGGTTTTGTAAAGTTGAACAAATCGCGCAGGTTATTGAATTCACGTTGCAGACTGATTCCAACTCCTTGCGTAGTAAGCGACGACTTTGTAAAGTAACGATCTGTAGTTTCGCTATATGCTTTAAGGCTGATACTGCCTTTGGGCGTTAGCAGATACTTGATGTCGAAGTCACCCACAAAGTTTGAAGTGTAAGTGGGTTTGTCGCGGTATCCAAAGTTTCCGTTTATGAGTAAACGGTCGTTGAAGAGTCTGCCTTGCAGAAGTCCATCTACTTCAATGTCGTTCCATCCGTATGTTCCTGTGGCAACATTCGTACCAAAATGACCAGTGCGACTGACTTCCTAAAGCTGAAGATATTGCCGTGTTGAGTTGGCTTGTCAGTGTAGTCGACAGGAATGAACGCATTGCAGCTGTGCTTTGTTGCTGGCTGGTTGATTGTCCTTCTGATGTTTGCGCGTTTGCTGTATAGAATCTGCCAATTCCCAACAGGTAAATAACCTGCCGGTTTATGTCCTCGTCTGTGGCAATAAGTTGACGCACCATTTGCTTTTCGTCGTCTGAAATGTTGTGTAAATCCAAATCAAAGTTGACTTGAGGTGCTTTGGCTTTGCCTCCAATGTTCAAGATGCAATCAACTTTTACGGATTTCTGCGAGAAACCGGCCCCCATAGTTGAGATCGCTCAATGAAACTCCGTTCACTGTGTAAACTGCTTTCAGCCCCAGATCGGCCAACAACGGAGGTCCGTTGAATGTAATGGTACTTCCTGCCTGCAAGTTCAAATCCTTTTTGATAACATCTTGAATGCTGAGCTTGTATGTACCGCGTGTCAAACGATATGTGCCATACATTTCAAAGTTTCCTTTATTATGGAATGTGGCTTTGATTGGTCCTTCTCCATAGGCTGTAATAGCATCGCCAGAACGTGGGTCGGTTATAATTTTAACTTCTGCAGCCGGTGTGGCATCAACCATAAAGTTGAGCACGATGTCTGTTGAACTTTCAACTTCTTGTTTGTCGGGCTCTTTATCATTACCACTTTCGGCTGAATGGCTAGAGTTATTCGCTTCTCCGTTTCTGAATCGAATCATGTTGTCAGATGTCGACGTTGCTTCAGGAGTTCCCAGTGTATAAACAAACTTGGTGGGAGCCGTGGGACGCAATGCGATGTCGGCACTGAAATAGCCAAGGTTTTCCTTTGTAAGCTAATACTTCCAGAGCCGGTCGTAGTGCTGTAAAAAGGCATTTCTGAGTTCTTGGACATGTCATAGCATAATAAATTTTGTGCACTGACATTGAAAGCATAAGTCAGATTTTTCAGGTGAGTATGGCGTAGATAGCCACTGGCCTTACCAGTACCTTTATTTCTGTCGTCTATGTTGAAATCTTTAAAGGCGAATTCTCCTGACGACAATTTTACGATGCCATCTGTAACATCGTATTTAACTCCCGTAGCCACGATTCGTGCCGAGGCATTGGCTTTTAGTTCTCCTTCAAAATCCAGCTTTTTAAAGGGACCGTAAAGTTTTACAGTACCTGTGGCGTCTCCATTGAAATCAGAGAATATGCCGTCCATGTATCGACGGAGAAATTTCAGATTTGTTCGGTTGGCTTGTATGTTGAGTTCTAGCCCTTTTTCTGCCAATGACACATAGCCTTTAACTTTTGTTCCTAAATCTGTTTCGGGAACTAGTTGCATGTTGGCATCAATCTGTATTTTGTTTTCTTTTTTATTCCAGAAACCTTCAATGTCGGCAACTCCCATAGGACCATTATTGAACGTAAAGTCTGGAACGTGTAGTTGTGCATGCAGTTCGGGCGACCCAGTGCTTTTGGTTAGTATGGCTTTTCCTGTAGCTTGTCCACCGAATGCCACTGCGTCGAAATTGACCAAATCGAGAACATTCTGAATGTCGATGTTTTCTAAATTGGCGGTAATGGAGTCGTTATTGTGTGGTGATAATTTTCCATTGACAGCTAACATTTGGTTTTCGCGGGCAATTTTTAAATCCTTAAAGGCAAATTCCTTGTTGATTAAAGAAATATTGCCAGATGCGATATCCCATTCCGCACCTTCAAGCATGAACTTGGTGGGGTGTATGTTCATGGTGAAGTTTACCGTTTGAGGGCTGTTGACAAAACGGGTGGAGCTATAGAATGTACCGGAAAATTTGTCAGCATCCTCGCTTTTCCAGGCAATTTGCGTATGCAGCAAACTGTCTTTACTTTGAAGATTCGCCACAAGCTTCATATCCTTGCCTTTAACATCTTTATTCGTTTGTATAAGGCAGTTATATTGATTGTCTTGTCCGTTGATGTAGATACTCGAACGCCCCAGAATGTTGTTGTTAATGTTTATGCCGTCTGTATAGGCAGTGATTGAGGAGCGCCCTTTGTTGGCATTGATAATGCCTTGAACATTTAGACCATTCGTTAAATGTAAATCGAGATTGAGCATTTTGGATAATACTTTACTATCCGTTAAGTCAATCTTAATTTTCCATTCATCGGAATCCAGTACCTTATCGTGTTGTTTTTTAATTAGGCCGGGCAGACTTCGGTTCAAAATGGCTGTTATACCATTCGTGAGTCGTTTTATGTCTTTTGGACCATGGATGTCAGCCTTGATAAAATCGCCTCTTAATTTTAAATGCCCATTGTTGCGTTCGCATTCTGAAAGTTCTGCTACCAATTTATCTACTTTAAAGTTACCTTTTGGGGCATTGGTCATGCAGAAGTTTTGAATTGCAATGTTACCGGTGGGTATGTTTTCAGTAAAAGACAACTGTGTACTTACGTGGCCTTTAAATGATGCGTTATTATACAGCGTTTTCAGGTTCAGTTTTGCGGGGTTAATGGCTTGAACATCTATGTTGGAATCAATAGCTTTTAATTTCTTGCCTTGTAAGGCAATTTTTATTTGGGCTTGCGCCAATGCATTGATATCGTGGCTTTGAATGCCTAAGTCAATAAATTCTGGGCAATAAGTGCCTTCCGATTTAATCTGGCTATATGTATAGTTGTTCCATAATATTTTGTCAATATTCACCGACCACGCGCCTTGATCAATTTTCTTGTTTTTAATATTGCCTTTCAGCGAACCTGATGCTGTAATCAGTTGTGGTAATTGTGGTTTTGCAAGCACATTGGCTGGATTGGCATTGGTTATCTTGAAAGATGCTTGAAGCAGGCTTTTCTTTTTCTCGCCTTCTAAGTGGACCAACCCATGTTGTGTGTGGAGGTTTATTTCACCAGAGGCATCACCGTCAAAATGATACATGCCATAGCCGTTGATAGCAATGTCTCCGACACCATTTAAAATAGAGGTGATTTGAGTGTTTCTGCCAAAACAATTAGCAATCTTGGTTGTAAATGGTTGCTGAATATTCAGCGTTTCGATATTGACTTTTATCCCTTTGGCTTTTCCGTTTTTACGCAACAAAGCTGCATTCGCAACTAATTGCAAATGCTTGTCTTGCTCAGTAATTTGCAAGCCATTGAGTGCTATTTGTTGGGGTGTAATGTTAAAGTCTGAGGATATTTTAACTTGAACGTCTAAATTCGTGGGAATATTAACTACGGGTTTTAAATCATTGGTTGCAATTTGAGCTTTGCTGATTTTACCATATACTTGCAAGGTATTGAATATTTGACTCCATTGCTCGCGAGCATTGTAATTGGCTTTTATGCCGTTGAGTTGAAAGACAGAGTGGGGAAGCGCCACTTCAAAGTCTTCAATAATGGCATGCGACCGATTGGCTTGCATGCGTAATCGCATATTTTGCAGTGTAAAGCCACTTTTCTCTTGAAATGAAAGTGAACGGATATTCAAGCGCAAAGAATCTGGAGTGATTTCCTTTAGGCTGATGTTGGCGTTCAAAGGTTGCTTGCGCTCAGATGATGGGGATTTATTTTACCTGCTAGTTTCTTTTCTGTAATGTTCATTGTATGCAATGTTTATTCTTCTTAAGATCAGCGAGTTGATGCGTAGGTTTATGTTGCTGTCTGACGAACTCTTTTTACTGCTAAAGGCATCAATAATGAACTGGAAATTTGCAGGTGAATCTTTTTCAGACTTGTAAAGGTTTATGTTAGCATCAAGCACAGAGATTGTTCTGAGCGAAAGTTGTTTGCGGAATAGGGAACGCAATTCTATTTTGGCCGTCATAAGTTTGGCTTTCAATAGCGTTTGATTCGTTCTGTCGTTTATGGTTATGTCTTTGAGAATCAAACGATTAAATAGCCCTATCTCAAGTTTCCCGATTTGAACTTTACTCCCTATTTTATTGCTGATAATCTCTGTCGTGGTCTCGGTTAATGCGCGATTAGTTGGCCCAAAATTGATTATGGCCAACAATAACAGGTATGCACAAATTGTTGTGCATACGATAAAACGTAATATGCTGCGTAATGTTTTCGTAGCTGTATGGTCTAAGTGGTTTGTAAATGGCTATACATTGTAAACTGTTTTCTGAATTGTGCAATTAGGTAGAGAAACAGGTGTGACAATGTATTTGTTTAGTTGAGAAATTTCGCTTCTGATTATAATTATCAGTTTAATTCCAAGCAAAGTTACGATAAACCAAACGCATTTCAAAAGATTGCATGATTTTTCTGTATCCTTCGACAGACAAATACTCTGTTAATGTTACATAGGATATTACTAGTTTATAAGTGCGTAATATCTATTAAGTATTTTAAGCGTATAAACATGAACAATTTATTTTGCATATCAATATTTTGCTGTACATTTGTCAGTGAATTAAGAACGTTGGAAAAAACTCTTTCTCATCGTATTTCGAGGGATTGATGGTGTTCCAGCATTGATAAAAAAGTAATGATTATGAAAATGAAATTTTTAGGAATCGCAGCTTTAGCCCTTTTGACCGTAAGTTGCAACGGTGGTAAGTCTGAATCAACTTCAGCTTCCGACAGTACGAATGTAGTAACAACATCTCAAGACTCTTTGCCAAATACATTTGCAGGTTTATATAAAGGAACCTTGCCTGCTGCTGATTGTGAAGGCATCAATACGACTTTGCAAATAAATGCAGACTCAACCTATGATTTACGAAGTGAATACATCGGGAAAAAGGACGGAGTTTTTGAACAGAGTGGTGTATACACGATAAAAGATAATAAATTGGTTGTTTTGAAGACTCCTTCATCTGGTGAGTTGATTTACTATGTACAGGTCGAGAACGGATTGATGTTGTCTGATAGTTTGGCTACGGTAAATCAAGGTGAACTGGCTGAACATTATATTCTTAAAAAGCAAGTGAAATAAACTGGGATATTAAGTCCTTACATACAGGTGTGAAAAGTTTAAGCGCATATCTTTAGATGTAAAAGTGCGTAGTTATAACTTTTCACGCCTGTATTTGTTTATGGCTGTTTTTTCGGCTCAGTCACAAAAGCGTGTGGTAAAATTCAACCACGCATCCCGGGTTTCAGACAGGCCTACCTGCCTTACTTTCTGTTGTAACACGATGTCAAAGAACGCTGAATGAATAAATAAGGAATATTGTTTTTTCATCCGTCAAGGCTAATGTGCAGCTTATCAATGCTGCAGTGCTGCCTTTATTGCGAATACAATGTCAGTGCAAACCGAATGCAGAGCGACGAGAGTTGGCTCTCAAAAGCTATGCTGAGGTGTAGCCTGAGTTCGCCGTAGGCAAAGATACAACATGCACAACCCGAAATCCAATTTTTTTGACCGCCTAATATCGCACCTCGAAAATTTTCCATACCTCCGAACGGGCCTTCAGCCCTTTATCTACGGGCATTTCGGCGCGTTTTCCATACGCGAAAAAAAATGAAATCGGGATATAACATTTTATCTCTTGTCGATTCTCAAAACGTACGAAGCTGCAACGCTTGGCCTCCCCCCCCCAATGCTGCAACTCCCATACCTTTTTGCTACTGATTCTATTTCATGTTTCAAAGGTTGCTTACTAATTGAACTTTTGTATAGATAAAGGCGTGATGTCAAAAACAAATTTGACATCACGCCTAATAAATTAAGTCAGTAGTGTAATATATTCTATTGAATAGCTAATAATTACTTTTCTTCTGCCAATTCTTTTTCATGTGCATCAATTAGCTTGCTCTGCAAATCACCAGGAACAAGTTCATAGCTGGCAAACTTCATAATGAATGAGGCACGTCCTCCCGTGAGTGAACTGAGTGAGGTTGAGTATGAGGCCATTTCCTTCAAAGGAACTTTAGCTTGAAGTTTTTCGTAGCCATTTTCGCTGCTCATACCAACAATCATACCTCGACGTCCTTGCAAATCGCTCATTACATCGCCCATCTTGTCAGCAGGTACAAAAACTTCAACGTCGTAAATGGGTTCAAGAATCTTAGGACCGGCTTCTTTGAATGCTATACTGAATGCGTTGCGTCCAGCCTGCATAAATGAAAGTTCATTTGAATCAACGGGGTGCATTTTACCGTCATAAACGATAACTCGTACGTCGCGAGCATAGCTTCCAGTAAGCGGACCTTGCTCCATACGGCTCATAATGCCCTTAAGAATAGCTGGCATAAAGCGTGCATCAATGGCACCACCTACTACAGAGTTGATGAATACCAATTTACCGCCCCATTCCAAAGGAATTTCTTCTTTTCCTTTGATGGCAATTCTGATTTCCTTGCCAAATTTGTAAACGGTAGGATCAGGCATACCGTCGCTATAGGGCTCAACTATCAAATGTACTTCGCCAAACTGTCCGGCACCACCACTTTGTTTCTTGTGGCGATAATCTGCGCGTGCAGCTTTTGTAATTGTTTCACGATAGGGGATGCGCTGTTCGTAGAATTCAATGGCAATTTTGTCTAAGTTTTCCAAACGCCATTTAAGGGTACGCAAGTGGAATTCTCCTTGTCCGTGTACCAGAATTTGTCGGAGTTCTTTGCTCTGTTCAACTTCCCACGTCGGATCTTCTTGGCGCATACGATTCAAAGCTGCCATCATCTTTTCAGTGTCAGCTTCGTTGACGGCACGAATAGCACGCGTGTATTTGGGGTTGGGGTATTTAATGAAGTTGAATCGGTGTTCGCAGTCTTTTCCATTGAGTGTATTTCCGGTACGAACATCCTTCAATTTAACAGTACATCCGATATCACCTGCTGAAAGCTTTTCAACTTTTTTCGCGGTTTGCTCCGGAACATACAAAGATTTGCGCCATGCGTTCTTTAGAACCACGATCTGCATTTGACAAATCATCGCCTTCATGAACAGTACCACTCATTACTTTAAAGTATTGAACTTCGCCAATGTGTGGTTCAACACCCGTCTTAAAGAAGTAGATTGAAGTAGGACCATTAGGATCGAGTTTAACTTCTTCACCACGGCTGTTATGTACTGCCGGCATTTCGTCAACAAAAGGAACAACGTTGCCCAGAAATTCCATTAAGCGACCTACGCCCATGTTCTTTGATGCACACACACAGAATACGGGGAAAATGCTGCGGGTAACCATACCTTTGCGAATACCTTCACGCATTTCGTCTTCTGTCAGATGTTCTGTCTCGAAGAACTTTTCCATCAAGCCTTCATCGTTTTCGGCAGCTGCCTCAACGAGTTCTTTGTGCATAGCTTCAGCTCGTTCTTTTTCTTCTGCCGGGATGTCTTCAATGGTTGGTTCACCTCCTTCGGCTCCCCATTTGAGTTTCTTCATTAAGATGACATCAATCAATTCGCAGAAATCTGGGCCTGTTTTTACGGGATATTGAACGGGAACTACTTTATTGCCATAAATGGAGCGTAAATCTTCAACCACCTTTTCATAGTCACAATTCTCATTGTCCAGCTGATTTACCAAGAAGATAACAGGCTTCTGCAACTTCTCCGTATATCTAAAATGGTTTTGCGTACCAACTTCAGGGGCCAAATTGTCCGTTGATCAGTAGCAATGCTGTATCGGTTACATTGAGTGCTGTCATGGCTGCTCCAACAAAGTCATCGGAACCCGGACAGTCAATGATATTCAGTTTCTTGTTATTCCATTCAGTATGGAAAACAGTGGAAAAAACAGAATAGCCATAATCTTGTTCCACTGGAAAATAGTCTGACACGGTATTCTTTGCCGTGATTCGACCACGTCTTTTTATCTGACCACACTCAAAAAGTAGAGCTTCTGTGAGCGTGGTCTTACCTGAGCCGTCATTACCTAAGAGTGCAATGTTTTTAATCTCATGAGAATTGTAAACTTTCATGGTGATATTAAGATTTAGATGGTCTAATTATACTTAAGCCGTTTGCCATAACTTACCACATCATTAAGGTTAGTACTTGTGGCTTATGAAGTTGAGGCAAATTCAACTAAGCAACGGGGAGTTTCCTCGGTTACGGTGCGCAAATTAGTAATTTTATCAGTATGGACCAAATCTTGCCAATATGTTATTAAGCATATTCTGAAATGCGAGCTTGTCAAAAGTGCTGATTATTCGCGAAGTCTGGATGTTTTATAAGGTTTCTTTTTTTCTTATAAAGAAGGGTAGACTATAAAAAATCCCCTTAAGAGTTTAAACTCTTAAGGGAACATTCGTTGTGTCAAATGATAACGTACACTTATAATCAATAAGTAGTGGTTTTTCAATAGGTTTGATGCGAGGAAGTCAGCAGATATGAGGATGCTCACTAATGCAGTTTTTTCTGTGGCAGCATAGAAAGCATAGCGTTGGCTGCTGCCATTTTCTGCAATGTCGAACATACCCATGTGCCAGCGTATAGCCAGCATTTCTTCAGGCTTTAACCGCATATACCAACTAAGCATCAAGCACGATTTTTCGCCATGACCAAAAAGGGAAATCGTCTTTTTATTTCATATCCAAGGATAAGACATCCAATGGTTGTTTGCATCCTTTTTCCATCGTTCCGTCTTATGGTAAAGTTTAATTTTGCACAAATCATGGAATAAGCAGACGATGGCCAAGCTCTCTAATGAAATATCCTCTTTGAATGGGGATTTTTCATTTTGCATGGCAGGTATTGCTATGTCAGAGTATATTTTGCAGGCAGTTCTAAACACATTGATAGAATGCAAACAAAGTCCGCCATCTTCATTAAGGTGAAAAGCCGTAGAGCTTGGTGCCTGATAGAAATCGCTTTTCTCCAAATAGGCAAGGACTCTATCTAGACCGTCTCTGTGAATATGCTTTTTGCACAAACGGATATATTCCGCTTTGTTGATTTCGATTTCGGATTCAGTCATTTCGTGGAATTAGTTTTTAGGTTCAAGTCCCATAGCTTTCGCCTTGTCAATGATGAAGGCTAAAGCCGGTTCATATTCGTTCGGTATTTTGCCATCAAGGATAGCGTCTTTCAGAGCAGTCTTAAGCGTACCTACTTCTCTGCAAGGTTCAAGACCGAACATATCCATTATTTCTTTTCCATCAACAGGTGGTTGGAAATTGCGGATTCTGTCTTTTTCCTCAATGTCAATCAGTTTCTGTCTGACTATTTTGAAGTTTTGCAGAAAATTTTTCTTGCGCTGTTCGTTCTTGCTAGTAATGTCAGCTTCGCAAAGCAGCATCAAGTCATCAATGTCATCACCGGCGTCAAACAAAAGGCGGCGTACTGCACTGTCTGTTACGATTTCATCAGCAATGGCAATGGGACGCATGTGTAAGCCTACCAGTTTGGCGACGTATTTCATGCGTTCGTCCAATGGAAGCTTTAATCTTCTGAACAAAGGCTGAATCATTTTTTCTCCCAGATAGTTGTGGTTGTGAAAAGTCCAGCCGATGCTTGGTTCCCAGCGTTTGCTTCTTGGTTTGCCAATATCATGCAATAAAGCAGCCCATCGCAAATAAAGACTGTTGCTTTTTTGGGCTACAGCGTCAAGTACTTCAAGTGTATGGTAAAAATTATTCTTGTGCGATTTACCATTGCGAGTTTCAACGCAATCAAGTGCAGCCAGCTCTGGCAAGATAAGTTGAAGTAAACCGCAACGGTGAAGTTCGACAAAACCACGTGAAGGAGTATCAGCCAATATTATTTTGTTCAATTCGGTGATAATTCTTTCTCCGCTAATAATTTTTATGCGTTCGCGGTTACGTTCCAGAGCATCGAAAGTTTCATCTTCAATGATGAAATGTAATTGGGTTGCAAAGCGTACACAGCGCATCATGCGTAAGGGGTCATCGCTAAAAGTAATATCCGGGTCGAGTGGAGTAGCGATAATACCTTCTTGTAAGTCGTACATACCATCGAATGGATCGACCAATTCTCCCAAGCGTTGAGCATTTAAGCATACCGCCATTGCGTTAATCGTAAAATCTCGTCGGTTTTGATCGTCCTCAAGCGTACCATCTTCAACGATAGGCTTGCGCGAATTGCGTTGATAGCTTTCTTTTCTGGCACCTACGAATTCAACTTCATTGCCGTGCCATTTAACCTGAGCTGTTCCGAAGTTTCTGAACACAGACAGATGAGCATGTCTGCCCAATTTTTTGCTAAATGCTTCAGCCATTTTGATACCACTGCCCACAACCACAACATCAATGTCGTTTGTCGGACGTTCAAGAATCAAATCTCTTACATATCCGCCTACAAGATAGCATTCCAAACCCATCTCGTCGGCTGTCTCAGTCAGTTTGTGAAATAGTGGTGTATCTATTTTATTTTTGATTTCGATTTGAGTAAGAATCTTCATTATTGAGTTTAATCTAAAATGTGTGTTAGAGGTGAAGGAGCAGGGGGTAGGTTATAGCCATATTAACTGGCTATGAAATACCTATTGCTTATTCTTTTTATGGCTGTAATCATATTCCTTCACCATTCTCAGCGTATATCTCGAGCCATAATAATAATCGATGGCGTCAAGTACCATATAGTCTCCCTCGTAGGCTCTAACATAAGCTTCGATGTCGGGATCCTGCGAACCCATGTAAATGCGGATAGTATTGCCGCGTCTAACCCAATGTCCGCGTTCATTAAGATTGCCAGCACCTCGTGCATAGAATAAGTCATCTTCGAATATCCAGATATCACCTGACTGATAGTTGCAGTTGTAGTCGCCAGTAACTTCTACGATACGCCATCTACCTTCCATGCTGTCATATTCGTCCCACCAACTTTCTTCGCAACTGGTAAGGGTGAATACACTAAGCAGTGTAATAAGCGCAATGGTAATACGTGTTTGTAAGCTCTTCATTTGAGTAGTTATTTAGAGTTGAAATAAATTGAGTGATTAAAACAGATGATTAGCCATGCTGGCTTGTTAGTGGCTGCAAGGCATTATTTATGCAAAGATAGTTCAAAACGCAAGTAACGGCAAAGAAAGGAAATAATTTATTATTGATGATTGCTGAAAAATAAAAAAAGGCATTTACTTATTTGGTAAATGCCTTTTTCAGTGACTCCTATAGGATTCAAACCTATAACCTTCTGATCCGTAGTCAGATGCTCTATTCAGTTGAGCTAAGGAGCCGGAGTAAATCAATTAATTTTAGTGACTCCTATAGGATTCAAACCTATAACCTTCTGATCCGTAGTCAGATGCTCTATTCAGTTGAGCTAAGGAGCCGGAGTAAATCAATTAATTTTAGTGACTCCTATAGGATTCAAACCTATAACCTTCTGATCCGTAGTCAGATGCTCTATTCAGTTGAGCTAAGGAGCCGAAGCAAATCAATCGTTTTAGTGACTCCTATAGGATTCAAACCTATAACCTTCTGATCCGTAGTCAGATGCTCTATTCAGTTGAGCTAAGGAGCCTTTATTTCTGATTTGCGAGTGCAAAATTAGTAACAATTTTCGAATGGACCAAATGTTTTTGCGAAAAAATGAAGAAAAAAATGATTTTCTTCTGTTTATCTCATTTTTTTGAAGTTATGAAAACGACCTGCTCAATGTTTTTTAACTGAGCAGGTCGTTAATATAAATAAGGAATACTCGCTATGCTGTTTTTAGCAAAGTTTACGAGCACCGTCACCGATAACAACGTCGATAACGATAGGCTCTTTGCCGAATTTTTCCTTGTATGCTTTCTTAGCCGTTTCGATGAAGTTTTCGTTACAGGTCTTCGCTAACCAAGTTGATGGTGCAACCGCCGAAGCCACCGCCCATGATGCGTG
>VOFC01001732.1_pt1 | contig 50001 bp, 96 predicted proteins | sample 5384161 | NCBI WGS metagenome assembly VOFC01 (sample SAMN12384722, study PRJNA508395) | human gut metagenome | isolation source: healthy gut B | host: Homo sapiens | reverse complement strand
TATAGTATTGACCAGATATGGAAAAAATATTTCTGCCATATGTGGAAGATGCACTTAAAATATTGGATGATGGTGTACAAAGAACACGCGAACTTAACGGAAGCAAGGAGGGAATGATCAACCTTGCGTATATATATACAATGGGAAGTGATTTTGCACCGCGCATGGTGCGCAAATTCATAGATACATTCCCGGATTATAAAATTGATTTTCATTTTACGGTAGGAACTACGGGTGAGATACTTGAGGGACTTAAAAGTGATAAATACGACATCGTCTTTTCATCATTTCAGGATGGCGAGCCGGATATAGATTTTTTAAAAAAGATAGGCAGGCAGAAGCTTGTCGTTGCAGTGCCGCAGGATCATCCGCTTGCGATAAAGACAGTGTGGATCTGCGTGACACGATAGAATATCCGCAGATATATTTTTCAAAGGGCAGCGGTCTGCGCCCGGTGGTAGATTCGATGTTTGAAAAAATTGACCAGTTTCCGAAGGTCGCATTTGAGATGGAAGAAGATTCAAGCATGGCAGGACTTGTAGCACAGGGATTTGGAATCGCTGTCATGCCGGATATTCCTATATTAAAGGGCGCTGGGGCTAAAAACGCTTAATATTTATAATCCGTTTTATGAGCGTTCGGTATATATTGCGACACTAAAAAACACTATCTTTCACCTGTTGCAAAGGCATTTATACAATTTGTATGTGAGGAAACAAAATGAAATATTACGAAGTGATTGGAGTAATATATAAACAGATACGTGAAAAAACTATATTCTTTTGCTAAATCTGTATTGTATATATTTATCATAATATTCAACCGCTTTGGCAAAATCCTTATTTTTCTTAAGTACATCTGTAAGCAGTTTGAAGGATACTTCAACATCACTTGAATCCTCATTTAAAAGTGCCGTAGAAAACAGATCAATTAACATCTGTTCATTTGGTGTATCTGATTTTAAGCTGATCAGCATACGGATAAAATCCGCAGGAAAACTGTGGTCGTTATCTGATAATTTATAATGTCTGCAGTAGGTTAAAAGCTTCATCTGTATTTCCGAGCATATAATTTGAAAATGCGAGTTGATAACATACAAAAATTATAGTTTGTCTCGGAAATATTTTCGTTAAACAGTGATATTGCTGTAGCTTGACATTTGTTGTAATCTCCCATGATGAGGAAATTTGTTGCTGAGTTTATTACTGCGGCATATCTTATCTGTTTTCTATATCATCATCTGGCTGTGCAAAGGATATGATGCGTTCAAGGTATTCCTGACTTAAAGATATATCACCTAATTTGCTGTAAGTTATCGCATAGGCTAATTCCGCAGATAATGAAAAACGGCGGAAATAATTTGTGGAAGCTGCCTGGATTACTTCCTTGTATGCTGACAGGGCTTTGAACAGATCATTATTTTTTTTCATGGTATTCTGCGAGGTCAAAAAGTAAAATACAGTATAAACCGCAGTAAGAAGGCTGCGTATGTGTAGAGGAATGATATGATAATCCCTGGGTTATATAGAACATCGTATTCTTCGAATCTGTTTTTCGAGGCATATTAAATTTAACATTTCAAGTTTGGGATTTTTGAAATGTCGGATAAAAACCGGCTTATCCGCTCTTTTTATAAAGATATCTTTTAATAAAATTGCAGTCTGGTAGTAATCGTAAGCGTAAGAATATCTGTAGGTATTACATATCAGCAGTTCTAAAGTTGAGAGCATTGAATCTCTGTCAAAATTCATGTATGCATTAATTATATTGTTTATCAAATTATCAGCACATCTTATCAATTCAATATCAGGATCAAAATGTATATTTAAAACGTTAAATACCGAGTGGACAGTCGAATATGGAAGACTCTTTTTTGCCACGTTCAAGTTCCGATAAAAATTGTTGCGATATGCCGGATAATGAGGCTATAACAGAGGCACTTTTCTTCTGGGCTTTCCGCTCATCGCGTATTAAATTTCCTATAATAGTTATTTTGTATTCATCATCTATAAGTTTTTCCATATGTGTTTCTCCGATTATACGGCCGTAAAAAATAAATGTTTTATTTTATAATCATTTTGTGACAAGAATATTGTATAGAAAGGAGATTTATTATGCAAGAAGTAAAAACAGATGATTATTTTAAAGAAATTGTTATTGAAGAAAATGATGCGCTTAAACTGTCAGAAGGGGCAGCGGTATATGTTGCATTTAAATGGCCATAAAAGGTACAACGGAGAGGCGTAATAACCTCTCTAGATGTTTGAGTTAAAAAGAAGGCATAGAAATGAAAAAAATAGCGTTTATTAATATATATGATTATTTACATTATGGGGACAGTGAATTACCATTAGGATTAATTTCTTTAAATGAAAAAATATTGATTAGGCAAAATGGCTAAATATCAATATATAGACTTTATTGGTATTGGAGAAGGCGAGAATTCAATAATAAATATTTATAAAAAATTGATACATATAAAGGATGATAAGAATATAGTAAATGGGTTGGTATATAGAATAGGAATGAAATAATTGATGGTGGTGAACCCAAATTGCTGCAGGATTTAGATGATTTACCAATGCTAGAGTATGAAGGATTTAATATATCATCTAATAAATGTCTGCCAATAGATGTTGGTAGAGGATGTCCATTTTCATGTAGTTTTTGTTCAACACAAAAATTTTGGAAAAAGAAATTACAGATTAAAATCAGTAGATAGAATAATAGATGAATTAAAATATTATAAAAAAAATACGGAATAAAATATTTTTCTTTACAGCATGATATGTTTACAGCAGATAAAAATAGAATTGAAAAATTTTGTGATAAGTTACTTTCTGAAAATGTAAATATTAGTTGGATGTGTAGTTCCAGAATAGACGTTTTAGATGAAAAAATAGTAAAAAAAATGCTGGCTGCAGGACTTGTCGGAATGTACATTGGAATAGAAAGTGGTTCCCAAAGAATTCAGTATAAAATTAATAAAAATCTTAATTTAGAAGAGGCATATGAGAAAATTGTAAAATTTTCAGAATTAGGACTTAATATTATGTTGTCTTTTATGTATGGGTTTCAGAAGAAAATGAAGGCGATATTGAAAGCACATTGCAGTATATATATAAAATTTGTAAAAAAGTCCCCAAAATAGTCGGTCACGTACAAATGCATAAATTAGCATTTTTTGCTGGGACGGACATAACAAGTAAAAATTTAGATAAACTTTTTGGAATAAAAATGTTGAAAATAATACTATTTTTTATTTAGATAGAAACTTTTTAAATGAAAAAAAACTATCCAAGAGATTTTTTTCCACATTTTTATGATATGAATACTGATGTTAGAAAAAAATATAAGGAAATGGATAAATTTTTGGTCATATTCTTTTTGAGAACTTTAAAAACGTATTATGCAAGTTATGCATATTTGTTTGAAAATCGAAAAATGTATATAACAGACTATTACAAAAAATATATTGAATATCTAAAGAAGAGTAAGCTATTTGAAAATGCTAAATTTTTTAATGTAGATAATTCTGATATATTATCAATAATAAATAATGTAGGATTGTTTTTACAAGAAGATATTTTTTCCTGAAATGTGTAGAAAATTAGCTAAGGTTGAAATGGACATTGCATGGTATATGTATAAAGGAGACGATTTAGCTGTAAATTGGAATATAGATATAGATTATATAGCTGCTAGAAAAAACAAATATATTTGTAATCAAAATATTATTTTATTATCTAAAAATGTTAATGGTTTATGGAATATAGCTCAAATAAATATTGATAATATTATTAAACAGTTTATAAATATTTTTATAAATATTATACATTTTAAATCATACCAATTTATATTATGCAAAAATGGAAATATGTATAAAATTTCATATGAAGATTATAAAAAATTAGATTTATTTATAAATGCAACAGATAAGAAAAAAATTATTATGTCGGATAATACAATAGCTTTAATTATTAAAAAGTTATTGGATATTATGAAAAGAATAATGAAGTTAAGCATATAGCTAGTTGCAATTATCCAGAATGATATCTATTCAAATAACGAATAAATGTAATTTGAGATGTTTGCATTGTTATAATTCTTCTGGAAAAACAAATAATGAATTAGACGTCAAGAAGATTTTTAAAATTATTGATTGGATGGAATTACATGATATATTTTATTTAGGATTAACTGGAGGAGAAGCACTTCTACATAGAAAAATAGATGACATAATTAGATATGCTAAAAAAAAAAGGGTAGGATTATTATTTTAAATTCTAATGGAAAATTGTTGTCAGAAACAAAGTGTAAATATTTGAAAAAATTAGGCGTAGATATGGTAAATTTAAGCTTAGATGGTACAAATGAAATACATAATTTTATTAGAAATGATGAAACTTCTTTTAATAATGTAATAGAAGCATTGCATAATTTAAAAAAAATAGGGATAAATAGAGAAATTTTTTTTACTTGTAACAATAAAAAACTATATGTGTTTAAATGATCTTATATCTATTTTAAGAAAAAAACGAATGTAAATTAAATGTACTTAGATTTCATAAAATAGGAAGAGGGAAAAATAGTGGATTAGAAACATTATCAAATACTCAACTTAAGTATGTATTTGAAATATGTGAAAAAAATAATGATATAGTTGAATTAGATAAATGTTATATACATCCTAGAAAAGTAATTACATGTAAGCAATGTCATCAAAATATACTAACAATTAGATGTCAAGGGGATATAGTAATTTGTCCCTATATATTAAAAAAAAGAGTTAATTCTTGGAAATATTTATCAGGATGATTTAAATACTATAAATGAAAAAAGAAAAGAACATTGTTTTTATAAGATGCAGAAAAGAAGATTTTAATAGTATTTGTAGTAAATGCAAATTGTTTTATAGATGCTATGGAGGGTGCAGAGCAGAGGCATTATGTAAAGACAATTTACTTCAAATGGATCCACAGTGCCCATTAGGGTATGGAGAAAAAATATGCTAGAGATATTAAAATATAATAGAAATGTCAGGGTGATTTCTGCCGCAAATTTTATAAACAGACTGGGAGACAGCGTAGAAACGATAGCATATACATATCTTTTATATCTTCTGACAGGAAGTTCGGCGGTAAGTGCTTTGGGGCTGTGTATAAATCTTCTGCCATCAGTAATTATCCAACCGCTGATAAGTCCGTTTGTGGAAAGATGCAGTAAGAAAAGGATAATGGTGTGGACAGATTATATAAGAGGACTGCTTACACTTATAATAGTTTTTTGAAAGTTGTAAAGGAAGTATAAGTTATGGCTTATTGATGTTTGTAAACTTTTTATCATCGTCTGTTGAATGTATAAGGATTCCGGCAGGAATGTCCATAGTGCCACAGATATGCAGGGCGCAGGAATATGACCGGCAGGCATCACTGTCGTCATTGATTCCATCAGTTACTATGATTTGTGGAACGCTTTTAGGCAGTGTACTTTTAGGCGTAACGGATATATCGGTCATATATATGTTTGACAGTGTTTCGTTTGTTTTAAGTGGAAGTATACTTATGGCTTTACAGATAAAAGAAACAGAGGTTATAGATCAAAAGGATAATGAGAAATATTTTCAATCACTGATTGGTGGACTGAAGTATCTTAAGACCAATAAAGTACTGGTAGGACTTGTGATTTTGTGTGCAGTAAATAATATATTAGAGGCTCCGTTTTCAGCTTTGCAGGCACCGATAATAAATGGAATCCTCGGAGGCGGTGTTGGATTTCTTTCTATAATTTCCGTATCGGGAACGATAGGAATGATAGTAGGTTCATTACTGTATGAGGTATTTTATAAGAAATTTGGTAAAAAATATTGTATATTTCAATATTATCGTATGCTTTGCTGTATTTAAGTATAATAATGCTTGCAGAACTGGATAATAAAACTGTAATAATTGCTGTCTTTAGTTTTATAAATATATTTTGTGTTATAATTCAGGTGTGGCTATCTATATTTATAAACAGTAACTTTATAAAAAAAAATGTTACACCTGAATATATTGGAAGGTCATCGGCAATATTTGGAGCAGTTGCAGCTGCCACTATGCCGGTATGCAGCTTCATACTTGCGATGGTAGTTGACATTACCGGAATATATGCAATCTTAAAAACAGCTATATCAGCAGCAGTTATTGCAGCTGTAATATTATTTGCTAAAATTTCCCACACACCGGACGGCATCTATAGCAAATAGAGTGTGGGAAATTCACAATAAAATATCCATATATCAGCCATGCTGTTTTACAAATTCGATGAATCTCTGGACTGCCGGAAGCTGGTATTTGCCGCGGATATATCCCATATATACAGTATGTGAGAATGATTCGTTTGACACAAGCGGGCGGATACATATATCGTCACGGTATATTGTATCGACGTCCGCAACGAGCGCAATGCCAAAACCATGCGCAACGAGTGAGGCAATTCCGTTTTCATCCGGCGATTCACATATAAAGTTCGGGGATACGTCATGTTTTTTTGAAGAAACTCCTCGTATATTTTCCAAGTCCCGAGTGCCTTGCATATCCAAGAACAGGGCAATCTGCAAAATCTGTTGCAGACAAAGCTTCTTTATGGCACAGGGGATGGACTGTCGGAAGGATGGCGACGATTTCCTGCTTTATAATAGGAACAAACTCGATATTTGGTTCGTTGGCAGAGTAGGAGCCAAATATCAGATCATACGATCCTTTTTTAATCCTTCGACATTCGCCGAAGTTATATCCTGATGAAAAATTAAATGTTATATTCTTGTTTTCTGAAATGGCAAGAAATGAACGGACAAGCTGCGGTATATACTCCCTCGCAAGAGGAGAAACATATGCGATATCAATGTGCCCGCCGTCTGTTGCAAGCTGGTGCATTTTCAGTTCCGCACGTTTGACGTCATCCAGTATCTGGGTTACGTGCTCCAAAAAAGATCTCTCCGGCTTTTGTGAGTATGACATTTCTGCCACTCTTTTCGAATAATGTAATGCCAAGTTCATCCTCAAGAGCTGTTATGGAACGGCTGAGTGACGGCTGCGAAATATTCATTTTTTCTGCTGCCTGATTAAAGTGCTGCAGCATTGCCGCTTGATAGAAATAGTTTAATTGATTAAGTGTCATGCATGAATCCTCATTAAATAATAAAAAAATATCTATAAGTTACAAAAATGAACGCTGTATTTGTGTATATTATACCCTAATTGATAGCAAAAAGCTATTAATAACGCACAAAAAGAAGCATTGGATGTATTAAAATTCTATTGTATAATATCATTATCAGAGGTTGTTAAGTTTTTTAACGAAGTGGGCAGACGATGTTAAGAACAAAAGACATAGTAAAAACAAAAGGTATAGTAAAGTTTAAAGGAGATTATAATTATGGCAGAGAGAATTACAGGACACACAGAACTTATCGGATTAATGGCTTACCCGATCAGACATTCCAGTTCGCCGGCAATGCACAATGAGGCATTCGCTTACTTAGGACTTGACTATGCATATCTTGCATTCGAAGTTGACAACGAGACACTTGAGGATGCTGTGAAAGGAATCCGTGCATTGAAACTGGTGGGATCAAACGTATCAATGCCTAATAAAACAGTTGTAGGACAGTATCTGGATAAGTTTCACCTGCAGCAGAGCTTTGCGGAGCTGTAAATACGATTGTAAATGAGAACGGAGTTCTCACAGGACATATCACAGACGGTATCGGCTTCATGCAGGCGCTCAAGGATAACGACATCGATGTTATCGGAAAGAAGATGACAATCGCAGGAGCAGGCGGAGCTGCTACAGCTATCGAGATTCAGGCAGCACTTGACGGTGTCAAGAAATCTCAATCTTCAACATCCATGACAAGTTCTGGGCAAACGCTGAGGAGACAGTTAGAAAGATCAACGAGAAGACAGACTGCAAGGCAACTCTTTACGACCTTGATGACAAGGAGAAGTTAAGAGAAGAGATGGCTGATTCTTACATCTTCGTAAACGGAACAGGTGTTGGCATGAAGCCGCTCGAGGGAATGTCTGTAGTACCTGACAAATCATTCTTCCGTCCTGAGCCTATCGTAATCGACGTACCTTACTCTCCACTTGAGACAAAGATGCGTTCTATGGCAAAAGAGGTGGGCTGCAAGACAATGAATGGTCTTGGAATGATGCTTTTCCAGGAGCAGCAGCGTTCAAGCTCTGGACAGGCCAGGATATGCCGATCGAGCATATGAAAGAAGTGTTAAACATCAGATATGATGATTGATCAGGATATAACAGAGTATAAATATGATTGAAGAATGCGGTCGTGAAGAAATTAACCGGCCGCAGAAATCACATTGAAATATTTTAACAGAAATCAAGGAGAACACTGATGAATAAAAAATATTTACCTAGCGCCCTGATCCTTTATTTAAACTATTTTATACACGGAGTTGGCTGTTCAATACTTGGACAGGCAGTGATAAAAGAAGCTCTCGCAGCCTCATGGGGAGTACAGGTTATGGCTATCACAGCTATATCAGCTGCACTTGGACTTGGACGTCTGATCGCCCTTCCGTTTGCAGGACCTCTTTCCGATAAGCTTGGACGTCGTATCTCCACAGCAATCGGAAGCGGATCATATGCTATTTACCTTATAGGACTTGCACTCGCATTTAATGCCGGAACAAATGGCGGATATCAGATCGCATATGTCTGTGCTATAGTCGGCGGTATTGCAAACTCATTCCTCGACACAGGAATTTACCCTGCTGTATCAGAGATCATTTACAAGGCACCGGGCGTTGCTACAATGGGAATCAAATTTTTCATTGCTATCGCACAGATGCTTTTACCATTCGTACTTGGCATGACAGTTGCAACAACAGCAGCAGGACTTACTTCTTATAATACACTTTTTTATTCGGATGCGGAATCATTTACATCGTACTTTTTTAGTACTCGTAATGATATTCCCGCTTCCTGATACCGATGCAAAGGCTGAAGGAAAGAAAGAAGGACTTATCGCAAGCCTTAAACACACACATTTTTCTGTAGAGTCGATCGCAATGATCATCATTGATTTCACATGTACAGGTACATTCCAGTTATGGTTAAACTGTGCACAGAACTTTGCAAAAGAAAACGTAGGCTGGGCTGACCCATCTGTTATGCAGTCATATTATTCTGCAGGAACAATGATCGCCCTCATCGTAACAGCATTTTTGACAAGAAAGATCAAGGATGTAAGATTTATCCTTGTTTACCCGGTGATCTGTCTTGCAACAATGATCGTAGTATTAGCCGGACAGACAAAGCCACTTATGATCGCCGGAGCATTCATCATCGGCTGGGCAGGAGCAGGCGGACTGTTTACAGATCGCAAACATCTGTATGCAATATGCTTATTCCCGAAAATCAAAGGAACTGTGACAGCACTTGTGATGATCGCTTCATCACTTTGTAACTACACGATACTTACAGCAGCATCAAAGATGCAGCCATCGCAGGTTATGATAATGAACATCGTGCTTACAGCTGTAGGAGTTTTACTTGGATTATTTGTAAATCTTCGCTATACTAAGATGATAGAATTGTCAAAAGAAGATTAATGTGTAGTAATTTGTTTACAATAGTAAAAAGAAAGGCAGATATCATGAATACAGTTAAAGTAAGAGATATCGAGATCGGTGCAGGCGCACCTAAGATCATCGTACCTATCGTAGGTGTTACAAAAAAAGATATTATCGACGAAGCAAAAACATTTGATTCTATTCCTGTAGATGTTGTAGAGTGGCGTGTTGACTGGTTCGAGAACGTATTCGAGTTTGACAAGGTTGAGGAAGTATTAAAGGAGCTTCGTGATGCTCTCGGAAATATCCCGATCCTTATGACATTCCGTACTTCAAAAGAGGGCGGAGAGAAAGCAATCGAGCCCGAGGCATATGCAGAGCTTAACATCAAAGCAGCACAGACAGGCTATGTTGATTTAGTAGATGTAGAGATCTTCACAGGTGATGAGATCGTAAAGAAGATCATAGATGGAGTGCATGCAGCCGGAGTTAAGGTAGTAGCATCTAACCATGACTTCGACAAGACACCAGCAAAATCAGACATTATCTATCGTCTCAGAAAGATGCAGGATATGGGAGCAGATATCCCTAAGATCGCAGTTATGCCACAGAATAAGCGTGATGTACTCACACTTCTTTCTGCTACAGAGGAAATGGTTACAGACTATGCTGACAGACCTATCATCACAATGTCTATGGCAGGAACAGGTGTTATAAGCCGTCTCTGTGGTGAGGTATTTGGCTCATCAATGACATTCGGAGCAGCAAAGAAGGCTTCTGCGCCTGGTCAGATGGGAGTTGATGATCTTTCGACTGTACTTGGATTACTCCATAAAAGTATGTAAAAAAAAGGCTCCATAACTATATAATATGGTTGTGGAGCTTTTTTCATAAAGAGCTTGCAAAGAATATAAAGGCAGAGTTTGTGTTTTTTGGAAACTATTTAACAAACAGAAGGGAAGGTAGAAATGAAAAAAGCAATTCATTGGCTGGATGAGTATTTTGAAGAATTTCTTATGGTGCTTTTTTAGCAGCTATGACAATCATAATGGGAATACAGGTTTTTTCGAGGTATATACTTGGAATATCACTCTCATGGTCGGAGGAGATAACAAGATATCTTTTTATATGGTCAGCATTTTTAAGCGTCAGCCTATGTACAAAAAAAAATGTATATCAATAAAGATCGATCAGTTTATACAACTGTTCCCTAAGCGTGGAAAATCATTATTTAAGCTGCTGAACCTGACTATTGAGTTTATATTTTTTGTATCTCATACCATTTTCATTCATTTATTTAAGATCAACTGTAGAAAGCGGACAGGTAAGCCCTGCGATGGGGCTTCCTATGTACTATGTGCAGTCTGCACCGTTTATATGCTTTATAATAACAGCATTCCGGATTGCGCAAAGATGGGTCGGCGAATGGAAAATAGTATTAAATAAAGAAAATAAACCTCTCGAGGAAGGAAATATTGCCTCAGTAATAGAAGAGGCGGTTCTGGAGGACACATACAGGGAAAAAGAACTCGCAGAGGAATTAGAAGATATACAAAATGTGACTAAGGATAGAAAGGAGAAATAGATGTCAGCAGTAGTAGTATTTATTTTATTTGTTATATGTCTGATAATCGCTATTCCTGTGTCTATTTCGCTTGGAATAGTATCCGTGCTGCCGGGGAGCATTTGATCCATCATTTACGGCGAGTGCAAGCTATGTTGTCCGTTCGATGCTTGGCGGGATAGATAGTTTTCCTCTGCTTGCAGTGCCGATGTTTGTGCTTGCAGGAATCCTGATGGCACACGGAAAGATATCAGAAAAGCTATTTGACGTGTTCGTATATTTCATAGGAAAACGAACAGCCGGAATCCCATGTGCTGTAATAATAACACGCCTGTTTTACGGTGCTATCTCGGGATCGGCACCTGCAACTGTTGCAGCAGTCGGAAGCATGACGATACCTCTTCTTATTGAACTGGGATACAAAAAAGATTTTGCAACTGCGATCGTTGCAGTTGCAGGAGGGCTGGGCGTTATCATTCCTCCGAGTATTCCTTTCATCATGTATGCAATGGCAACAGGTGAATCGGTAAGTGATCTGTTTCTTGCAGGCATTGTCCCCGGGAATAATGATAGGTGCACTTCTTATGTTTTATGCATTTTATCACTGTAAGAGATATGGTGAGGATAAGGAAAAAATAAATGCCCGCGTAAACGGATTGCGTCAAAAAGGATTTTTAAATATTTTAAAAGAAAGCATATGGGCGCTTTTAAGTCCTGTGATAGTGCTTGGATGTATATACGCCGGGATTGCTTCACCCGACAGAGGCGGCAGTTATTTCTGTATTTTATGCCCTGTTTGTAAGTATTTTTATTTATAGATCAATAAAAAGTAAAAAGAAATATGGGGCATTATGGTGGAAGCCATGAAAACATATGCACCGATCCTGTTTATCCTTGCTGCATCGACAGCGTTTTCACGGGTGCTTACACTTTATGCAGGTACCGCAGGCGGTCAGCGGATGGATACTCGGACATTTCAGCAACGAGATAATCCTTCTGGTTGTTATAAACATTTTCCTTCTCGTTGTAGGAATGGTAATGGATACAACACCGGCGATACTTTTATATTAAGCCCTATCCTCATGCCTATTGTACAAAGCATCGGTATGGATCCGGTACATTTTGGTGTTATCATGATAGTAAACCTTGCAATTGGATTTATCACACCGCCAATAGGGGGTAAATCTTTTTTGTGGCAAGTTCACTGACGGATGTTCCGGTGATGCACATAGCTAAAAAAAGCAATGCCGATGATAGGATATTTTCTTATCGCATTGCTGCTCATAACATTTATACCGGCGATCAGTTTATTTTTATTGTAGGATGGAGATGACATATGGGAAAATCTGATGTATTTGCAGGAAAAAAACAAGGATAAGATAAAAAAGAAAACCATTTCAGTGATATTGGTGGCAGCAATGACCGCCGGACTTACAGTATGTGGCAGCAAAAGCACATCGGATGACGAAGTACAAAGATATGCGTGGCCGCTTGGCAGCTCAAGCCCGGAGGATACGGTGACACAGATTTATGCAGAAAAATTTGCGGATGAGGTTGACAGATTAAGCGATGGAAAAATGAAAATAAGCGTCTATCCAAACAGCGTATTAGGCGGTGACCGTGAACTCTTGGAATCATGCAGGGATGGAGATATTCCGTTTGTAGTCCAGAATACTGCACCACAGGTTACATTTATGAAGGACACAGCTGTGTTTTTGACATGCCGGCGCTTTTCGAGACGATTGATGAAGTCAGGGAACATGTGGATAACCCAGAGTTCATGGAGCTTATGCAGAAGGTATATAATGATGGCGGATATGAGCTTTTTAGGTTATGCAGATCAGGGATTCCGTGTTATGACGACAAATAAAGAGGTCACAAAGCTCAGCGATTTTAAAGGACAGAAAATCCGCACAATGGAAAATTCCTATCATATGGCATATTGGAAGAACCTTGGGGCAAGTCCGACACCGATGACATTTTCAGAGGTGTATATCGGATTGCAGCAGGGAACGATCGATGCGCAGGAAAATCCATATGAGGTCATTGTATCCAATAAATTATATGAGCAGCAGGATTATGTGGTAGAGACAAACCACCTGCCGCATCTGATCTCACTGATCGTCAGTGAGGAGTTTATGAATGGTCTTACAGATGAACAGCAGCAGATTATACGCGAGGCTGCAGAGACAGCAAAAAAAAGTATGCCAGAGAACAGTCGGACGAGCGGATTGCTTCAAAGATCAAGACTATCGAGGATAGCGGTACGCAGATCATCACATTAAGCGATGATGTACATGAGCAGATCCGTAGTGAATGTCAAACCGATATATGAGTCGATTGAGAAAATGTATCATCTGATATAGTGGATGCATATCTCGGAGAACTGGCGGACGATATAAATTACTAACTAAAACTTCCCACCATGCCACAACGTTGCTTTAAAGTGCTAAAATGTTTTGATTTAAATTGGTAAAATCTTGCTATACTATGACTAAGAAAATTTTGGTTATCAAAAATAAGAAATATCATAACTTAAAAATTGTAATAAATATAATTTTTTAAAAATAAAATTGAAGAGCCACACGGAAATAAGGAGACATACCATGGACAGAATTGAGGAGATCCGTGAAAAAATCGGGAATGTGATGATATTATTATAGAGCAGCTTGCAGTCAGAATGTCTCATATCCAGGAGATCATTTCTTATAAGAAGGCAACCGGTATCCCGATTTTACAGCCGGAGCAGGAGAAGAAGCAGACGGATGCACTGGCACCAAAAAACTTGGCGACAATGAGTTCGAGGAAGAGATTCTTGATATTTTCAAATATATCATGAAGAACAGCCGCAGAATCCAGGCAAAGAGTCTGTTCGATTACAATATTTTCCTGATCGGTTTCATGGGAGCCGGAAAGAGCACGATCGCAGGAGAACTGAAGGATAAGCTTGAGATGGATCGTGTCGAGATGGATCAGATGATCGTGGAGAATCGTGGTATGTCAATCTCAGAGATATTTGATGAATTCGGCGAGGCATATTTCAGAAACTTAGAGAGCAACACACTGATCGAGCTGCAGAAGAGAAAGCAGACGATCGTTTCCTGCGGTGGTGGTGTTGTCATGCGGGAAGAGAAATGCAGACCATATGAAGAAAAATGGCCGTGTTGTTTTACTGACAGCGAAGCCTGAGACTATCTATGAGCGTGTCAAGGACAGTGATGAACGTCCTATATTAAATGGCAACATGAATGTTGCGTATATCAGCAGCCTTATGGAAAAGCGCAGAGAACGCTATGAAGCAGTTGCGGATGTTACAGTCGCAACGGACGGCAAGAATGTTACACAGATATGTGAGGAAATAATCGCAAAACTTATAGCGCTTGATAATGAAAAAGAGGCAGGGAAAGCAGAATAAAACATGAGTGATTATATAATGGATCTGCGGAAAATCGTAGGACACAGGCCTCTTCTTCAGGCCGCCGCAAAGCATCATAATAGAAAATGAAAAGGGACAGGTGCTTCTCGGAAGGAGAACAGACAATCACCAGTGGGGGTATTCCGGCGGTTCCATAGAATTAGGCGAGACAGTCGAGGAGGCCGCAAAAAAGAGAACTGTTTGAGGAGATGGGACTTATAGCGGATGAACTCGAATTTTTTTATGATAAACTCCGGTGAGGAAACCCATTATACATATCCAAATGGGGATGAGGTATATAATGTGGAGATCATATACATATGCCGCAAATATCATGGAAATATAAAACGTCAGGAGGAAGAGATGGAGGTCTTAGAATTCTTTGACGTCGATGACATACCAGAAGATATATCTGATCCAATTCGCCCTGTAGTGCGCAGATACATAAAAAAATGAGAAAAGGTTTATAGGAAATACAGCCATGAAAGTGGCTGCCAGCGATAATTCTTAAGGCATTAAGGCAGAGCGCAGAAGAAAAAACTATAATATTAGTATCGCATAGGACATCGATTATGAGTGCGGCTGATATTGTATACGAGATGGGAGACAGATATAATGAAAGAAAGAGGTATATTGTATGGTGTCGGAGTAGGACCGGGGGGGATCCTGAGCTTATGACATATAAAGCAATAAAAACTATAGAGGATTGTGAAATCATAGCTGTGCCAAACGTAAACAGGGAGAAATCGGTAAGTTATAGAATTGCAGCAGGAATAATACATGATATTGATAAAAAAATATGCATAGACCAGGGTACACCTATGACAAAGGACAAGGAAGTGTTAAACCTGGCATATGAAAAAGCCGCATCACGTATAGCCGGTTATCTGGCAGAGGGAAAAAAGTATTGCATATCTTACACTGGGAGATCCATGTGTGTATTCTACATATATGTATATAGAACGAAAAGTAAGATCACTCGGTTATGAAACCCGCATTATAAATGGCATACCATCATTCTGCGCAGCAGCATCAAGAATGAATGAAAGTCTTGCAGACAGAAATAAGCAGATCCATATAATTCCATCCTCATATGACATAGAGCAGGCACTGGAGTTTCCGGGAACAAAAGTATTTATGAAAGCAGGTAAAAAACTTGCAGATGTAAAAGCCATGCTTATAAAAAAAGGCATAACGGATTGTTATATGATAGAAAACTGCGGTATGCCGGATGAAAAGATATATAGTGGTGCAGACAAAATTCCAGAAAATGCCGGATATTATTCGATCATAATTATCAGACATTAAGGTTGTAAATGTTTAGAGGTTGTGTTAATATTGCTACGATACAAATTTATATGAAAACATTTGGTGCCGGCTGGCTTACATAATTCTATCAGGATGGATAAAGCTTACGTCGGTTAAAAAGGGAAACAGGTGTGATTCCTGTACGATCTCGTCACTGTGATAAGGGAATTGCGGTTTTATGTATGTCACTGGTGTGTATACACTGGGAAGGCAAAGCCGCAGTGATGATCTTTCAGCCAGGAAACCTGCCATATGTTGGTACAGGGATATTCCCGGATCACGAGTAATTGGTCGTACTGCATGATAGATATTTTTTATCTGTCTTTTTATCGAAATTACTCCGCTGTCTTATGACTGCGGTTTTTTTTGTTAATGTCTGTATACAGATATAGTATGCGGTTTTGGCAGATGTCAGTGCAATGTAAGACCAGATGGATCCTGATATAGGAATTTCCACCGTAAATTGTACAGATCGGTAAAGGAGACAAAGATGAAAAGAGAACATTAGCAATCGTTATGTCGCTTACACTTGCAGCCGGAATGCTTGCAGGATGTGGTGACGGGAAAAAGAAAATTCGGAGAATACGCAGGTAAGCAAGTCAGATAAGGCAGAAGTGGATGATCAGAAAGCTGCTGACGAAGTTGCAGATTTAATCGATGCAATTTATGTACAGGAGCGTAAATGATAAAACTGATGAGCAGTGTAAAGCTGCAAAAGAGGCATGGGACAAGCTTACAGATGCACAGAAGGCACTCGTAGAAGGAAATAATGCTGACCCTGATTATTTTGGAAGAGATACAGGTGATGCGTCAAAAGATGATCCGCTCAATCAGGATGATATCGGAGAAAATGAACTTCTTGTTGTAAGCTTTGGAACATCATTTAATGACAGCCGTGTGGCAGATATCAGCGGAGTTGAGAAAAAACTTCAGGAAGCTTATCCTGACTGGTCAGTGCGCAGAGCTTTCACAGCACAGATAATAATAAATCATGTACAGGCAAGAGATGATGAGCACATCGACAACATGCAGCAGGCACTTGACCGTGCAGTAGCAAACGGTGTTAAGAATCTGGTTGTTCAGCCTACACACCTTATGCACGGTGCAGAGTACGATGAACTTGTAGATGTAGTAAATAACTACAAAGATAAATTCGAGACAGTTACAGTTGCAGAGCCTCTTCTCGGTGAAGTTGGAAGCGATGCGACAGCTGTAAATGATGATACGAAGAATGTTGCCGAGGCGATCACAGCGGAGGCAGTAAAGACAGCCGGATATGATTCATGATGCAGCAAAAGAAGATGGAACAGCATTCGTATTCATGGGGCATGGAACATCACATTCTGCAAAGGTAAGCTACAGCCAGATGGCTGCACAGATGTCAGAGCTTGGTTACGAAAATGTATTTATCGGAACTGTTGAGGGTGAGCCAGAGGAAACTGCATGTGAGAATGTTATAAATAACGTAAAAGAAGCAGGCTACAAAAAAAGTTGTCCTTCGTCCACTCATGGTAGTAGCAGGAGATCATGCGAACAATGACATGGCAGGTGATGATGAGGATTCATGGAAGAGCCAGTTTGAAGCCAGCGGTGCATTCGATAAAATCGATACACAGATAGCCGGCCTTGGAGAAATTGATGCGATCCAGCAGATATATGTAGATCACACAAAGGCAGCAATCGAATCACTTGGGGATTCAGTAAATACTTCAGCAACAGCAGAAGTATCAGATTCATCATCACTTACAGATGGAACTTACAGCGTTGCATTTAATACAGACAGCAGCATGTTTCATGTAAACGAAGCAAATAATGGACGCGGAGTGCTTACAGTAAAAGACGGAAAATGACGATCCACATAAGTCTTGTTTCAAAAAAGATCGTTAATCTTTTTTGCAGGAACAGCAGCAGATGCAGCAAAAGATGGTGCAGCAGTACTTGAACCGACAACAGATAAGGTTACATACGAGGATGGAACAGTCGAAGAAGTTTACGGGTTTGATGTACCTGTAGAGTCATTAGATAAAGAATTTGATCTTGCGGTCCTTGGAACAAAAGGTGAGTGGTATGATCATAAAGTAAGTGTATCTGATCCACAGGCACAGAATTAGATTTAATGACACTGTTTATACATTACAGCTTAAACAGAAGAGTGTAGGTCTTTATATGTTATAGAAAATTTCCAAAATGCATTATGCGTTTTGGAAATTTTTATTAAATGATCCAAATTACTAAAATTTCCCATATGCATAATGTTGATGGTACCGTCCGGGTGCGGGCTTACGCCTCTTCCGATAGCGGAACATTTCGTCCGGATTGCGTAAATTTGTCAGGTGCCTGTTTCCAGCTCGAAGTTTGTGTACATTCTCCAGATGCACACCCATGCCACGGACGGCACCACACGGATTCCATTTAACAATTTAGTAAAAAGTAAAATAAGTGAGGACAAAATAATGAAAAGAAAAATAGTTACAGCAATGGCAGCTGTACTTGTATGTGCGGCAGTAATGACAGGCTGCGGAAGTAAGGTTGCTGATGATTCTTCTGACAAAAGCAGTCAGACAGAAGAAGCAAAAGATTCTGGCACAAGTAAACAGGCAGATGCAGGCTCAGAGATAAGTGATGTGGACAATTCACTTGTGGAGGAGCCTGAAGCTGTAGCTGATATGCCGGCAGATGGTGAATATACAGCGGATGTAAGCTTGGAAGGCGGAACAGGAAAAGCCACGGTTGAGTCACCTGCAAAGATTACTATAAAAAGAAGGTATTGCATATGCTACAATAGTATGGAGCAGTAAAAATTATGATTATATGATAGTGGATGATGAGAAATATATGAACGAGAATAATGGTGGCAGTTCGACATTCACATTTCCACTTCCATCACTTCCGTGTGAGATAAATGTTGTGGGAGATACAACGGCAATGAGCACACCGCATGAGATCGATTATACACTCACATTTTCACAGATAAACGAGTAGGAGAGAATGATGAAAAAAATTTGCAGCAGTAATAGCTATAATCGTTGTAATGATATTTGCATGATGCATGCGCAGATAAAGAAAATCCAAGTGAGAATGTGCAGGCGGCAGTAAATTATGCAGATCTGAAAAAAACAGGGAGCATGGAACTTAAGTATGCTGCACAGTTTTCGGTTGATGAATACAGTGATAAAAATAGCCATGATTACAAACTGATCACCATAGAAAACAGTGGAAAATTTCTTGTGGTTAATGAAAATGAGCAGGTGCCGGATAATGTGCCGGAGGACGTAACTGTTTTAAAGCAGCCGTTGGATAATATATACCTTGTAGCAAGTGCCTGCATGGATCTGATATGCAAAGTTGATGGTACATCTTCCGTAAAATTTACAGGGACGAAGCAAAAAGACTGGTATGTTCAGGATGCAGTGGATGCAATGGAGAGTGGGAGCCTTTACCTATGCCGGAAAATACAGTAAACCGGATTATGAGCTGCTTTTGAACAGTGGGTGTGATCTTGCGATTGAAAATACAATGATAAACCATAACCCGAAGTAAAAAAAAAAAGCTTGAAGAGCTTGGGATACCTGTTTTGGTGGAAATGTCAAGTTATGAGAGCCATCCGCTTGGAAGACTTGAATGGATAAAGCTTTTTGGAGTATTATTAGGAAAAGAGGATGAGGTAGCTGGATTTTTTTTGACACACAGGTAAAAGAAATAGAGCCTATATTAAAAGCTGTGGATACAGCAGATGAAAAAAACGGATGCAAAATCAGTTGCTATATGTGCGGTTACATCAAATGGATCAATAACTGTCAGAAAACCTAATGATTATGTGTCTAAAATGATAAGCCTTGCCGGAGGAAAATATGCTCTTTCTGATTATGTCCCAGAGGAGGAAAATGCTTTATCTACAATGAAAAAATGAATTATTTGCGGATTTTAAGGCGGTAAAGGATGGACAGGTGTACACTACGGACAGCAGTTTTTACCAGCAGACGACAGGGACGTGTGATTTCATAAAGGACTTAAATCAGATTTTACAGGGAAATGATACAGATTACCGGTTTCTCACAAAGCTGAAGTGATAACTATTGTAAAAATACAGCCAGGATAAGGACAAATGGGAAAAAACAGCAAAATAAAAAAGATATATAACAGCATTTACGATTATTATAGCAGTACTGCTGGTACTTATTATATGGAACATAAGCTATGGAAGCGTTGATATGAAATTCCGGGGATATAACAAATGCATTGTTTTTGCGTGATGAGTCGACTCTTTCTAAGATAATATGGCAGATAAGAATGCCAAGGCTTATAGCGGCAATATTGTTAGGAGGGGCATTGTCAGTGTCGGGATTTCTGCTTCAGAGTTTTTTTTCAGAATCCGATAGCAGGACCATATGTGCTTGTAATTTCTTCCGGGGCAAAACTTGTTGTGGCACTGGTGATGATTTTTTTTGTTGGAAAAAGGGATTATGATAAGTTCGCTTGGAATGGTGATCGCAGCGTTTACAGGTTCGCTGCTGGCAATGGCATTTGTTCTCGTCATATCATTTAAGATCAAGAATATGTCGATACTGGTAGTCTGCGGAATAATGATAGGATATATATGTTCTGCGATAACAGATTTCTGTGTGACATTTGCAAGTGATTCAAATATAGTAAATCTGCACAACTGGTCTATGGGAAGTTTTTCAGGGATGAGCTGGGATAATATAAAAGTGATGAGCGTGATCGTGGTGATAACTGTCACAGCAACATTCTTTCTTTCGAAACCGATAAGTGCATACCAGCTTGGGGAAGCATATGCGCGCAATATGGGTGTGAATGTCCAGATACTGCGTATACTTCTCATATTATTATCAAGCCTTTTGTCGGCATGTGTGACAGCGTTCGCCGGCCCCTATATCGTTCGTCGGGATTGCAGTACCACACCTTGTAAAGATAATCATGAAAACTGCAAAACCGATAGTCCTTATACCGGGATGTTTTCTGGGAGGGGCGGTAATAACACTGTTTTGTGATGGAATCGCAAGATGTGTATTTGCACCAACAGAAATCAGCATAAGCTCGGTGACAGCAATATTTCTGGTTCCGGTCGTGCTTATGGCTATGTTAAAAAAGAATGGAAAATAACATGAATAAAAAAAAATATACAGTCAGTTTTAAACACAGAAAATCTTGCTGTAGGGTATGGGAAAAAAATAATAATAGACGATATATCGTTTTCTGTCGGGGCAGGTGAGGTATTTACACTCATTGGACCAAACGGGGCGGGAAAATCGACAATATTAAAGACGATAACACGCCAGCTTAAGAAGCTGCATGGAGATATCTGTGTCTTTGATGAGGAAATTTCAAGACTCTCAGATGCGGGGCTTTCAAAGCAGGTATCAATGGTCATGACATCAGCAATAAAGAGCGAGCTTATGACCTGCAGGGATATCGTGGCAACAGGCAGGTATCCATATACAGGGAGGTTTGGAGTACTTTCTGATAACGACTGGGAAAAAGGTTGATGAAGCGATAGCTATGGTCCATGCAGAAGAGGTATCGGATCATGATTTTTCAAGGGTCAGTGATGGACAGAGACAACGTATAATGCTTGCAAGGGCTATATGTCAGGAGACAGGTATACTTGTCCTGGATGAACCTACGTCATATCTTGATATGAGATACAAGCTTGATTTATTATCAAGCATAAGAAAACTTGCGCTTAGTCGTGGGATGGCGATAATAATGTCTCTTCATGAACTGGATCTTGCATACAAAGTCTCAGATAAGATTGCCTGCGTAAAGGAAGGACATATTGATAAAATTGATATACCGGAGCGGATTTTTGCAGGAAACTATATACAAAGGCTTTATGGTGTGGATGATGATTGCTTTGAACCGAAAACTACACAGCTTTTTATGCAGAATAAGTCAAAGACAGATAGATTTGATGTGTTTGTGATAGGCGGTGCAGGCACTGGGATCCCGGTGTATAACAGGCTTTTCAGATTAAATATTCCGTTTGCAGCCGGGATACTGCAGGAAAATGATCTGGAATACGCTGCGGCACACGCGGCTGCCGTAAAGGTTGTATCACAAAAAGCATTCACTCCATTTTCAAAAGAAAATTACGAAAAGTCAAAAGAATGTATAGATGCATGTGAAATGTGCATATGTACCATAGATGAGTTCGGGCAATTCGGAGAATATAACAGAAAACTCATGGAATATGCAGCACAGCATAACAAACTCAAAAGCATGGATGATATATAAAGAAGATTTATTTGATGGAGAGATACGGATATGGCAAAAGTAATAATGGTTCAGGGAACAATGTCGAATGCAGGGAAAAGTCTTGTGGCAGCAGGACTTTGCCGTGTGTTCAGACAGGATGGATACAGGGTGGCTCCGTTTAAGTCACAAAATATGGCACTTAATTCGTACATTACAAAAGAAGGACTGGAGATGGGGCGCGCACAGGTCATGCAGGCAGAAGCAGCCGGAATAGAGCCACAGGTGTGCATGAATCCCATACTTTTAAAGCCGACAAATGACATTGGTTCACAGGTCATAGTAAATGGTGAGGTCCTTGGAAATATGCCAGCCAGAGAATATTTCAAATACAAAACAAAACTTATACCGGACATTATGAAAGCGTACAGAAAGCTCGAAGAACAGGCAGATATCATAGTAGTGGAGTGAGGCGGGAAGTCCCGCAGAGATAAACCTGCGTGACAATGATATTGTAAACATGGGGCTTGCCGAAATGCTTGATGCACCTGTTATACTTGTGGGAGACATAGACAGGGGGAGGCGTTTTTGCGCAGCTTCTTGGAACGATAATGCTTGTATCGGATGATGAGAGAGCACGCATAAAAGGGCTTGTGATAAATAAGTTCAGAGGTGATAAAACAATACTTGATCCGGGAGTTGAAATGCTTACAGAAAGAGCAGAGATTCCGGTGGTCGGGGTGCTGCCATATATAAGGGTTTCAATTGATGATGAGGACAGTTTAAGCGGCAGACTTACGTCATCACAAAAAGGAATTATAAATATAGTTGTTATAAGACTGCCAAGATTATCTAATTTTACAGATTTTTCTGCATTTGAGCAGGTTGAAGGAGTAAAGTGATCTATACAGATAAGCCGCAGGAGATAGAAAATGCCGATATGGTGATACTTCCGGGAAGTAAAAATACGATAGATGATCTGAGGTGGCTTCGGGAAAGCGGGCTTGAGGCAGCAATAAAAAAATATTCAAAGACAGGAATTGTTTTCGGTGTGTGTGGTGGTTACCAGATGCTGGGAAATACTGTAAATGATCCGTATGGAGTGGAAGGTGGCGGAAAGATAAGGGGGCTTGAGCTTATCGATATGGAGACAACTCTGAAAAAAAAAAAGATCCGCACCCGCATCAGAGCACAGGTTAAAAGGTGCCGGAGGCACACTTTCAAAGATAAATGGCTGTATGGTAGACGGCTACGAAATCCATATGGGAGAAAGTATTGTTGGCGGAAAAAATGGTACTTTTTATAGAAAAAATAATAAGCCAAAACGGGCAGAATCATATAGAAAAGGGCATAAGTGCATGGAATGGAAATGTATACGGAACATATATCCATGGCATATTTGACAGTGGCGGTATAGCTCACAGGATAATTGATGTTCTTGCAGAAAGAAAAGGAGTATCACTTGGTAAAAACGAAGATGCACCTGACTACAGACAGTTCAAGGAAATGCAGTATGACATACTTGCTGATATGATAAGAGAGAATATGGACATGGAAGCAATTTATAAAATGATGGGAATGAGGTAAAAATAGGAACTAAATGGAATATAAAGACGATATGGAAGAAAAATATTACAGACAGATAAGAAAAAAACTGGGATCGTATTGCAAAACCTCTTGATGGCATGGGAATTTTGAGCACATAACTGCAAAAATCGGTCAGCTGCAACAGACAGATATGCCGGTCACTGACAAGAACATCGTGGTTGTGTTATGTGCAGATAATGGGATCGTAGAAGAAGGGATAAGCCAGTCAGACCAGAGTGTTACTGCGGTATGTGCGGAGAATATTGCAAAAGGACGCTCGACTGTTGGCATAATGGCGGATTCTATCGGAGCAGATGTGGCAGTGGTAGATATAGGGATCAATTCAAAAGAACAGTTTGATGGAGTCGAGGATCAAAAGATATCACCTGGTACAAAAATTTTGCAAAAGAGCCGGCAATGACTGTAAAACAGGTAGAGCAGGCTATACATACAGGAATACAGCTTGTGAAAAAATGCAAGGATGCGGGCTATGGGATGATAGCGACCGGAGAGATGGGGATCGGAAACACGACAACAAGCAGTGCTGTTGCGGCCGCCCTGTTGGGATGTGAGGCAGAGGAGGTCACTGGAAAAGGTGCGGGTCTTCCAAATGATAAAATCAAACATAAGGTAAAAATAATAGATGCTGCGCTGGAAAAATATAATCTGAAAAACAGAAAACAAAAAGAAAGAGCAGATAAAGAATATGTCATTTCTGTGCTCAGCTGTGTTGGAGGATATGACATTGCCGGAATGTGTGGGATTTTTCTTGGCGGGATTGAATATGGTATGCCTATAGTTATAGATGGATTTATAAGTATGGTTGCTGCACTTGCAGCAAAAATAATAAATCCGGCAGCAGCAGGATGCATGATACCATCACACATAAGCCGTGAGCCAGGAGCAGAACTTCTTGCAAAAGAACTTGCAATAAAGCCGGTAATAATGGCAGATATGGCACTTGGTGAGGGGACAGGAGCTGTCATGATGATGTCGCTTATCGATACAGCAAATCACGTATATAAAGAAAGCTACTCTTTTGACGAGGCCGGAGTAGGCCAGTATGAGCGTTACAAAACAGGAGAAGAATAAAATGACGGTACTTGTTATAGGTGGAAGCGGCAGTGGAAAGAGCAGTTTTGCAGAAGATGTATTAGAAAAATTTCCTGAGAGCAGAAAATACTATATAGCAACGATGCAGATATATGACGAAGAAGGAAAGAAAAAAAGTAGAAAGGCATAGAAGAATAAGAAAAGAAAAGGGATTTTTTACAATAGAAAGTCCGACTGATGTACATAAAAATTGTATAAAAGCTGATATAAAAAGAAGGACAGCGCAGCTATACTCGAGTGTATATCAAATCTTGTGGCAAACGAAATGTTTAAGGAAGATGTGATATACGATCGTGACACTGTGGCAGGAAAAGTTAAATCCGATCTTTGGGAAATGATATCGGAATTTAATGATATAGTGATAGTAAGCAACAATGTATTTGATGACGGGATAGATTATGATGATACTACGACAGCCTATATATCTGCAATGGGAGAAATAAACAGATTTCTCGCCCAAAATGCAGATGAGGTTCATGAGGTTGTAGCTGGAATTCCGATACAGATAAAATAACCGGGAGAAATAAATGAAAGTAATAAAGACGATATTTAAATCAATAGATGTGGCATTCTCAATATACAGTAAGATCCCGATGCCGAGATTTGAGTGGGATTCAGAAGACATGAAATATCATATGTGTTTTTTCCCGTGGGTTGGTGCCGTTATAGGAATGATCTTATATTTATGGAACCGGTTTTGTGTGTGGAATGAGATAGAAGGAATTTTGTATCCACTCATGGCAGCGTCAATCCCGCTTCTTGTGACTGGTGGATTTCATCTGGATGGATACATGGATACGATGGATGCTCTTCATTCATATCAGAAAAAAGAGAAAGAAGCTGGAAATACTTAAGGATCCGCACATAGGCGCATTTTCGGTCATTATGGCAGCAGTGTATGGACTTATGTATACAGGCTTTTTATCTGAGATAAGAGATGTTAAAGTTTTGGGATTATCTGCTGCAGCTTCTTTGTAAGCAGATGTCTCAGTGGCATTTCAGTTATGACATTTCAGGCGGCAAAGAAAAACGGAATGTTAAATGTATTTTCAACAACTGCTGAAAAGCGCATAGTTACAATATTTCTGATGCTTGAGCTTATTGCTGCCATCGCATTTATGTTTTTTATATCACCTCTTTATACATTGGTAGCTGTGCTTTTTGAATTTCTGGTGTTTTTATATTATAAGCATATGAGCATAAAGCAATTTGGAGGAATAACCGGAGATCTGGCAGGATTTTTTGTATGTGTGGCTGAACTGGCTGCTGTCATGTCTGTATCTTTGGCGGCAATAATATCAGCAGGTTGATCTTAGGAGAAATCAATATGGAATTATATATAGGCGGTTTTGCGCAGGGAAAACTTGAATATGTGACAAATAAATACAATTGTGCAAAAGTATATGATGGGAAAAATTATAAAAAATCTGATCCAAAATGTAGAAAATAAAATGATCACAGAAAAAATTGTTATTTTAGATCATTTCAATGATATAATTAGAAATTTATTTGAGAGTGAGCTGGAAAATGCCGTATGTAATGCGGAAAGATTGACAGAATGGCTTATTTTCTCAGAAGAAAAGTATAAATATAAGCTTGTTATAATAAGTGACGAGATAGGCTGCGGTATAGTTCCGATGGAAAAGCTTGAGCGCGGATACCGTGAATGTTGTGGAAGGATGCTTATAAAGCTTGCTGACAGGGCAGATATTGTAGAACGCATAATATGCGGGCTGCCACAAAAAATAAAATAGCCTGGAGAGAAAATAAAAATGGAAAACGATAAAATTACGGTCTGTCTTATAAGACATGGGATTACAAAGGGAAATCTTGAAGGCAGATATATAGGAACAACAGATGAGCCATTGTATGATAATAAAATACAAAAAAGCATACCGGATGCTGATCTTGTTGTGTCGAGCCCGCTTAAGCGCTGTGTGTCCACCGCCAGGCTTATTTATCCGGAAAATAAAATTGAGATTATAGAAGACTTCAGAGACTGATTTCGGAAGATTTGAAGGAAAAAATTACAGGGAACTTTCTGGAGAACCATATTACCAGAAGTGGATAGATAGTAACGGGACACTTCCTTTTCCAGATGGAGAAAGCAGGGAATGCTTTATAAAACGCACAAATAATGCGTTCAATGAACTTGTTAAAACATCATTTAACCGACAGAAAAAGTATATCACAGCGGTTGTACATGGAGGAACGATAATGGCAGTGCTTGAAAGAAATTTTGGCGGTGATTTTTATGATTACCATATAAAAATCTTGAAGGCTATCGCTTTGAAGTGGAAGTTGTATGCTGTAACGAGCAGAAAAACAACTATTTATGCAAAAATTTAAGGAGGATTTAATATGATTTATCATATTATAGCCTTTGTGGGAGGATTTATATTGGATCTGATCTGGGGGATCCGTATTCCCTGCCACATCCGATAAGATGGATAGGAAGCCTTATAGGATATCTGGAGAAAAACTAAATAAAAAGATGTTTCAGAAAAGTCAGCGCAAAAAAGAGGGTGCATTATGGTTATTGCTGTCTGTGCCATAGTTGAAGCCTGTGTAATTATCGTGATTGTGGGAAGCTACTATATATCAGCATATGTTGGCTGTGCTGTGGAACTTGTAATGACTTATTATATGCTGGCGGCAAAATGTCTTAAAACCGAGAGCATGAAAGTATATGATGCATTGGAAAGCGGTACAATAGAGGATGCAAGATATGCAGTTTCAATGATAGTCGGACGTGACACAAAAACCTTACAAAAGAGCAGATTGCAAAAGCAGCTGTGGAGACAGTGGCGGAAAAATACATCTGATGGTGAGATCGCACCAATGATCTACCTTGCGATAGGCGGACCGGTGCTTGGATTTTTATATAAAACAATAAACACAATGGATTCTATGATCGGTTACAAAAATGATAAGTTTATCAATTTTGGGAGGTGTGCAACAAAACTCGATGATGTTGTAAATTATTTACCAGCAAGAATAAGCGCATATCTTATGATAAACAACGTGTTCATTTCTGGGGGAGGAATATGATAGAAAGAGAGCGGCAAAGATCTACAGGCGTGACAGGTATAACCATGCAAGCCCAAATTCTGCGCAGACGGAGGCTGTATGTGCCGGAGCGTTAGGGATAAAATTAGCCGGCGATGCAAGTTATTTTGGAAAAACGGTAAAAAAAAAACCATACATTGGTGACGATATAAGAAAGATAAATACACAGGACATAAAAAGGGCAAATCGTCTCCTGTACGCATCTGCTATACAGTGTGAGTTGTTCTGTGTGATCATACTCATAGCAGTAAGCCTCTGCTAAGTGACTAAGAAAGGAAATGTTAAAAATGCATGGAGGAGATATATACCGGAAGAAAATAAATATGGATTACTCAGTAAACATTAATCCATATGGTATTCCCAAAAGTGTTATGGAAGCCATGCAGGAGGCACTAATAATGTTCAGAGGTATCCGGATATAAGATGTGAGGAACTTATTAATATGCTTACTGAGAAGTTTTCATGTGAAAATGGTCAGATAGTATGTGGAAATGGTGCATCTGAGCTTATAATGGCAGTGTGCCATGCAATCAGGCCAAAGAGGGCGGTACTCTATGCACCGGGATTCAGTGGTTACAGATATGCATTAAAACAGTTGACTGCGGCATAATAAACTGCTATGATTATAGACAAATGGAGGAGACAATAGCTGGCGAAAAAGCCGGATATTGTATTTATTACAAATCGAATAATCCGACGGGGCAGCTTATCAGCCCTGATACGGTAAAAAGATAAAGAAGGCTTGTGCAGCAGCAGGAAGTACGCTTCTTATAGATGAGTGTTTTATTGAACTGACAGGCAGACCGGATGAATATTCATCGGTACAGGATATAAAGCAGCAGGACGAAGAGAACAATGTGATTATTTTAAGGGCATTTACAAAGAGCTTTGCGATACCCGGGTAAGGATAGGTTATGCATTGTTTTCATCAAAAGCATTGGCAGAAAAGGTAAGATCTAATATTCCGGAGTGGAATGTATCAGTCATAGCACAAAGTGCTGCAAAAGCCTGCTTAAATGAAACAGAGTTTGTTAAAAGATCAGCGAAGCTTATTGCAAAGGAAAGAAAGTTTTTAAGTGATGGGCTGATTAAAAATAAATATAATGTATTTAGCTCAGATGCAAACTTCATATTGTTCGAGGATGTATCAGAGACTGCAGGGAAGGGGTTTACAGGAGGTGATAGAAGACTGTATGACAGGATGATTGACAAAGGTATACTGATCAGGGATTGTAGTGATTACGAAGGGTTGGTACCGGGTACTACAGAATAGCAGTAAAAACTCATGAAGAGAACATAACTTTGTTAAATCAGTTACTAAGTTTAGAATAAATGAAAGATGTGGTTGAAAAAGTTTAGATTTATGATTATACTATAGTACATAGCTAATAAATAGATGTGGAGGCTGGAATTAACTATGAGAAAGAAAAAAACAACAAATGAATTAAGTCCATGCGAGTCATTAATAATGAAAATTGTATGGGATGCACCGCAGGATATTGCAGTTCAGGATGTTATAACACAGTTAAATGAGAGATTTCAAAAAGATTATGCACGTACAACTGTAGTTACATTCCTTGGCAAAATGGCTGATAAAGGGGTATTTGAATACATACCGTAAAGGAAGACAGGCATTCGTTCATCCATATGTGATGAGGCTGTATACACACGCGGTATTATCAAGCATGATGCAGATTTCTGGTTTGATGGAGATTCCTTTAAATTAATGTCGGCTCTTTGTTCAGAAAAGAAGCTTACAAAAGAAGAAGTTGACAAGATAAAGGAATTATTGGATGGAATCGATTGTTAGTATACAATATTGTATTTGTCTGACATCCATTACCGGTGGAGTTATATCTATCATATGGTATTTATTAGGAAGGCTGCTTGAAAAAAGCGGGCTTCCTTAGTATCGTATATACATTATTAAAGGTTACAACTATATTCTGGATACTTCCGGTCGCATATATTTCATTGATAGTGGTTGAAAAGAAATTTGGCATGTGGCATGGTGTTTTATTTATGCGGATGCCTGCTTTAGACCGGATATCAAAGATAATCTTTATATTATGGGTACTGGCTATCATGATCGGGGCAGTTAGGTATATTTTAAAATAATATAGCTATTTTTTTTCAGACTGAAAAAATCAATCGAATGTGATGTGGAAATAAAAGAACTGGTTGATACCATATGTGGTGAATATAAGATCAATCCGAAAAGAGTACGCATAAGATATTCGTATGCGGACAGTATTCCGAAGGTTGCATTTTGTATCAGACCGGTTATATTTATTCCTATAGATAAATTGGAAAAGCAAAGTTACAAAATAATTTTTAAACATGAACTGATGCATATAAAGCATGGGGATCTTATTTTTAAGAATCTTTTAAAAATCTTATGTGCGATACATTTCTTTAATCCGATAATATGGTGGATGGACAAACAGCTTGAAAAGTGGAGCGAGTTTGCGTGCGATTATGAAATATGTATACGAGACCGGCGGATAAAGGAATATTATCAGCACATACTTGATATATCAATGGAGCATGAAGTAGGGATAGCTTTGGTATCAATGCTTTATGAAGATAAAAAGTAAGTTAAGAGAAAGGATGGAGCATGTGTTATGAAAAGTTACAAAGTGCAAAACAAATCAAAATCTAAGGCAAAGGCGATCATTGCAGTGATCATGGCAGTAAGCATTGTGTCAGTGTCGGTTACATCTGTAAAAAGCAGCAGATTGTATAGAGGATTTATACTGGGATACACAGGTATCAGTGAGGGAAGATCTGTCTGCAGATGGGCAGACAGAATATATTCAGGAACATCTGGATGATGATATAACAGTTGAATATGATGACGGAATGAGCACATTCTCCAGAGCAGGTGGGAATATTTCATGGACGCTAAAGGCTAAATGCCAGAAAAGGACATCTTTATTTTACGTGAAAAAAAGGGCAGAGAATAAATGTGTCCGTCGCAGCAGACAGATATGTAAGAGTGGGAATCGTACAGCCGGATAGTGTACAGAGATTTGTTTACGGAGAGAATCTGTCACATTCATTTGTAGCAAAGACTTCCGGTAAATACTGTGTTTATGTGCAGAATGATTTGAATTTTATTGTCAATGTTGATGGAGGATACAGGGTAAAATGATCACCCGATCCAGAACTCTTTTAAGAGAGCTTTAAAAAGCATCAGCATCTTTTGTGTAAACAATAATTCCGTTGCAGGATGGAACGATCGTTATGCAGGACTCGTTTAATGATTCATTTTCTGAAATAAGTGAAATCACATATTGTATGAGTGCAGGTTTTAGTTCGATGAACAGAACCTGCACTTTTTCTATTGATGAAATCCGGGCACATCCAAGAGAAAGAGCGCAAAGAAGTTCCTGTTCCTTTGAATATTGTCCTTTAGTTTTGTTTATAATAAAATATCCGGAATCATCGCGTGGAAGATCAAGGGATTTTAGGGCACGCTGGACCTGTCTTTTAAGTCCATCGGAGGCAGGATAAAGAGATTCGAAATAAGACATAAAATCCGAAGCATTTTTAAAGTGTGTATTGTGACCTGTTTCGTTTATTTCTGCAGTAAGTATCCGCTTTATTGTATCTTCACACGTTTTTTTTACGTGATGGATTTTTTTCTAAGAGTATCATTTTTCATAGCTTGCACCTGTTTTAAATAAATTTTCATTTTTATAAAAATTATTATATAATAAATACTATATTGTGGTCAAAATATTTTGGTCAGGAATGGGAGGAATGATTATGTGTACAGCAGCAACATATAAAACAAAAGATTTTTATTTTGGCAGAACATTGGATTACGAATTTTCATATGGTGATGAGATAGTCGTGACTCCGCACAATTATGAGTTTGATTTCCGCCATGCGGGAAAACTTGAAAACATTATGCGATCATTGGAATGGCACATGTTGCTGAGAACTATCCACTTTATTATGATGCTGTAAACGAAGCAGGCCTTGGGATGGCAGGGCTTAATTTTGTAGGCAATGCATTTTATGGGAAGGCAGCCCTGAAGCTGGATGTGGATCAGATAAAACACAGGTCGCGCAGTTTGAATTTATCCCATGGGTATTGTCATTGTGTAAAAAATGTACAGGAAGCAAAAGAAAAAATAAAACATGTAAAGCTGGTTGATACACCTTTTAACAGCCAGTTTCCGCTTGCACAGCTTCACTGGATAATTGCAGATAAGACAGGGGCAATAACGGTTGAATCGATGCAGGAGGGTCTTCATGTATATGATAATCCGGTTGGTGTACTGACAAATAATCCTCCTTTTGAGTTTCAGATGGCAGCCCTTTCAAACTACAGGGCATTATCACCAAAGCAGCCGGAGAATACATTTGGACAGGGGATAGAACTTACAGCATACAGCCGTGGAATGGAGCGATAGGGCTTCCGGGGATCTTTCATCACAGTCACGGTTTATAAGAGTGGCGTTTACAAAATTAAACTCAAAATCAGGAGACGGGGGAGAACGAGAGCATAAGCCAGTTTTTTCCATATATTAGGCTCGGTGGATCAGCAGAGGGATGCTGTGAGGTAAATGATGGAAAATATGAGATAACATTATATACTTCATGCTGTAACTGCGATAAAGGAATATATTATTACAAAACATATGACAACAGCCAGATCACAGCGGTTGATATGCACAGGGAGAACCTTGATTCGCAGAAAATAATACGTTACCCTGCTATTACGGAGGGGGGAGATCTGCTGGCAGAATTAAATATATAACTCAAGCTTGGCGCATTTTATTGTGGCAAGATGCCACGGACAAAGTGCCATGGACAAAGTGATCCCTGCTGTTCAAGAACACCATGCATAGTTAAGAAAATCATAAGTTGTAGTGAAAAAGTGAACTATGCTAAAATAGTTTCATAGTCAAAATAAAGGGAGAAGAATATGGAATTTTGTATTGAACATTAGCAAAAAAAGCTTTGAAAAAAGAGTATTAAAGGACATTGATTTTGTGTTTGAGGAAGGCCGGATATATGGGCTGCTTGGAAGGAATGGTGCAGGAAAAACAACATTGTTTAATTGTATAAATTCTGACATATCTGTTGACGGCGGAGAGTTTTATTTGTTGAAGGATGGCAGTAAAATACAGGTGACACCGGAAAATATCGGATATGTTCTTTCGACACCGACAGTACCGGAATTTTTGACAGGACGAGAGTTTTTAAGGTTTTTCATAGATATAAACGAATCTTATATATCGAATATAAGACCTCTCGATGAATATTTTGATATAGTAAGTCTTGCAAAAGAAGATCGTGACCGTCTTATGAAGGACTACTCTCACGGCATGAAAAATAAGATGCAGATGCTTATCAATATGATAGCAGAGCCAGATATACTTTTGCTCGATGAACCGCTTACGTCATTGGATGTGGTTGTAGCGGAAGAGATGAAACAGCTTTTTACGCAGCCATAAAGATGGGAGAATAACCATTTTTTCCACACATATCATGTATCTTGCACTTGATCTGTGTGATGTGATCGTACTCCTTAGCAATGGGGAGCTTGAGATCGTAGATAAGGAAAACATGGATGAAAAAAAGAGTTTAAGAGTAAAATAATCACTGCACTTAAGGAAGAAGGTGCGGTAGATGAGAGATAGGCATAATATCAAAAAACAGACCCAAAGGCAAAATTCAATGGCTAAAACTCTTCGGATTTCATTTGAACTGAGAAATGCTTACAATGTTAATTCGGTCATATATGCTTTAAAACAGATTTTTCTCATAAAAAGATCATTCCGGAATCGGCATACGGAATGGGAAATCTGAAAGTACTTTTTAATATACTGGCTCTGTTCAAAGAGATAACAGGAGCCTTTATTGGGAAACTGCTTTATATTGCAGTTATGATTTTTTATGGTATCAGGGTTATACAAGGGTGTGGAGCAGTCAGATGCTTATATACACATATTATTTCTGCTAACTTTTGTGGGTGCGATGATAAATACATATCTGTTTAACCCTTCAAAGGGATAAATATTATGCAATAGTTCTTCTGCGCATGAACGCAAAAAGAGTATGCGATCGTAAATTATGGATATGAGCTTATAAAAAGTATTTGTTGGATTTATGCTTTTGGATGTATCTTAGGTGGGGTATCAGGAGTGCCGGCTTATGTAAATATAATAATTCCGTTTTTTGTGGTCGGTGCAAAGCTCACATCCTCAGCTGCCGGACTTTACAGATATGAGAAGTGGCAGTATGATCCGAATGAAAATTCAGCAGATAAAATTAAGGTTATTTCAACGCTGCTGCTCTTACTTGCAGCATATGGACTTCCGGCATTAAAGCTCATAATACCGGTACCGGTGTCTGTAGTCATAATGATAGTGATGATCTTTACAGGAATATTGTCAATAAGAAAAAATACTGACCTTTGATCAGTACCGCACAGTTTATGGAAAAATGCTGAAAGAGGCTGATGTACAGATCGAAAAGGCAGATAATGTTAAACTTGAAGAAAGCAGGAAAGCAATACAAATTGATGATTCAGATGAAATAGCCTGCAATAAAAAAAGGCTTTGAATACCTGAACTTACTGTTTGTAAACCGGCACAAGAAAATATTGTGGAAACCGGTGATGAGAATTTCTGTTATATGTCTTATGGTTGTTATAGCAGCCATAGTTTCTCCATTTATGTTTTCTGATGTAAAAGCTGGAACAAAAGAGCTTTTGATGAAAGAACTGCCCATATCTCTTTTTATAATGTATTTTATCAATCGTGGAGCAAGCTTTACGCAGGCACTTTTTATGAACTGTGATCACAGTCTGCTGACTTATACATTTTATAGAAAGCCGAATGCGATACTCGAACTTTTTAAGATAAGACTTAAAGGAATAATAAAAATAAATCTTGTTCCTGCAGTTATGCTTGGATGTGGTTTTTGCGATGACTTTGTTTTTGGTGGCACCACATATAAATCCTATTAATTATCTTGTAGTTCTTGTTACATTTCCGGCAGAGAGCATTTTCTTTTCAGTTCATTATCTGGTGATATATTACCTGCTTCAGCCGTATAATGCAGGAACCGAGATTAAAAGTGGAATGTATCAGGTGGTAACTGCGCTTACATATGTTGTCTGTTATGCAATGATACAGATAAAGATCCCGACATTTGTATTTGGCATGGCAGCAATAGGATTTAGTATGTTGTATTGTGTTACAGCATGTGTTCTGGTGTATAAAATTGCACCGAAAACATTTAAATTACGTGCATAAAAGGATATATGGATCATGAGTGAAATATTAAAAGAAAATTTAAAAAAAGAAATAGAGTATGTCCTTCCGGACGATATAGAAAAAAAGAAGCTTTGAAATCATCGGAGAAGAATTAAAAATGCGCCATATTGTTCTGGATAAGATGCAGGAACCGGTGACAAAACGAGTTATCCATACAACGGCAGACTTTGAATATGCCACGACAATTACTTATTCAGAAAATGCCATACAGATAGCCAGAAATCTTATAAGATCCGGTGCAGATATTGTTACGGATACAAACATGGCAAAGGCCGGAATAAACAAAAAGCGTCTTGCTGAATATGGAGGATGTGTTCATTGCTTTATGGCGGATGAAGACGTGGCGAAAGAGGCAAAAGAGCGTAAAATCACGCGTGCATCGGTAAGTATGGAACACGCTGCAGCAATAAAAAAGCCTGTTATATTTGCTGTTGGAAATGCACCGACTGCACTTATAAGCCTGCATGAACTTATGGTAAAAGAAATTTTTACACCGGCATTTGTGATTGGAGTTCCGGTAGGCTTTGTAAATGTAGAGGCTGCAAAAGAACTTATAATAGAAAGCGGTGTGCCGCATATAGTAAACCGAGGCAGAAAAGGGGGCAGCAATGTTGCTGCCGCTATCTGTAATGCACTTATATATGGAATGTAATTAACTGCTTTAAACATTCTATGGGATTGTCGCAAAAAAGCCGGGCGGCGCCGTGGTGTGCAGCTGTCCAATGGACTTTCATAGTTACTTCGCCTAGCAGGTGTAAATGCCGCATAGACGTATTGTTTATTACGGCACAAAAAATCAACGCGCCGTAACCCGCTATCACAAAATGTAGACTGTGAGGCTTGATAAGGAGAATTTACATGAGATATGGTTTTACAACGGGAAGTTGTGCGGCAGCCGCTGCAAAAAGCGGCATGCTACATGCTTCTTACCGGAAAAAGAAAACATGATATAACTATTATTACTCCGAAAAAAATTGAATTTAAAGCTTCGATAACAGATATAAATATTTCGGAAAAGTGTGTAAGCTGCTCTGTCATAAAAGATGGAGGGGATGATCCGGATATTACAACGGGAGCACATATTACTGCGTCTGTAACATATCTTGATGAGAAAAGTGGACATAAGTGTTATAATAAAAAAAAATGGGTTTCCGCAGGTGATAATAGATGGAGGGGGGTGGTGTCGGAAGAGTGACAAAGCCGGGACTTGACCAGCCAGTAGGCAATGCAGCTATAAACCATGTACCGAGGCAGATGATAGAAGAAGAAGTAAAAAAAAAGTAATGAAACTTTGTGACTGCACGGATGATCTTTATGTTGAGATATCGGTTGCGGAGGGAAGGGAGCTTGCGGAAAAAACATTTAATCCAAGACTTGGGATAGTAGGCGGAATATCAATACTTGGGACGAGTGGTATTGTTGAACCTATGAGTTCTAAAGCACTTCTTGACACAATTATGGTAGAGCTTAAACAAAAAAAAGCGCTTGGGTTTGACATAGCAGCGGTATCTCCTGGAAATTATGGACTTGATTTTATGAAAGCACATTACGGATATGACCTTGACAAGAGTGTGAAATGCAGCAATTTTATCGGTGATACAATAGATATGGCAAAGCAGCTTGGATTTAGCAGTATGCTTTTTGACAGGGCATGTAGGAAAGCTTATCAAGGTATCAGGTGGAATAATGAATACTCATTCAAAGGAAGCTGATTGCCGGATGGAGCTGCTATCGGCAGCAGCGCTGAGAGCTCTGTACAAGACAGCTTTGAATCAGAATATACATCATGGGAATGCAGATTTCATGGAATGCGAAAAACAATTTAAAAGCAGTATCACAGGTGCTTGAAGCCGTTACAACAGAGGAAGGTATAAGAATATTAAGAGAAGCCGGAATGCAGGAGATAACAATGGATGAGGTTATAAATAAAATCATGTTTTATCTTCGCAAAAGAGCTGGAGACAACCTTAGGATAGAATGCATTATGTATTCTAATGACTTTGGACTGCTGGCGCAGAGTGCTGGTGCAAGGGAACTGCTTGAGAGATTATTATAATTATAAGGAAAAGGAAAATGGTACATTTTGTTGGAGCCGGAAGCGGCGCAGTAGATCTTATTACAGTAAGGGGAAAAAAATCTGCTTGAACAGGCAGATGTCATAATATATGCGGGATCACTCGTAAATCCACAGCTTCTTGATAATGCAAAGAAAGAATGTGAAATACATAACAGTGCATATATGACGCTTGAGGAAGTGATAGAAGTGATGAAGGATGCCTGGAAAGAAATCTTGATGTTGTAAGGCTTCACCCGGTGAGCCAGTATATATGGTGCGGTCAGAGAGCAGATGGATATGCTTGATAAACTTGAAATAGAATATGACAGTACACCGGGGGTCAGTGCGTGTTTTTGGTGCGGCGTCAAGTCTTGATATCGAATATACACTGCCAGATGTATCGCAGTCTCTTATCATTACGAGAATGGCAGGGCGCACGGCGGTGCCAGAGAAAGAAAGCATCGAGAGTTTTGCTGCTCATAGGGCAAGCATGGCAATATATTTAAGTACAGGAAAGCTCGAGGAATTATCCAAAAGGCTTATAAATGGGGGATATGACAGAGATACACCGGCAGCTCTTGTATACAAAGCAACATGGGATGATGAAAAAAGTTTGTAGGTACAATATCCACACTTGCAGATATTGCAAAGAAAAATAACATAACAAAAACGGCGATCGTTTTAGTCGGAGATGCCATTGCGCACAATGAATATGAGAAATCAAGGTTGTATGCTGCTGATTTTGAAACAGAATTCAGGAAAAAGAATATGATAGTAAAAGTTTGTTTTTTTTACAGAAAAAGGAAAAAAAAGATCTTGCTTTAAAGCGTCTTGCAAAAAGCTGACAGCTTAGATCTTATACCCATTTACAGGGATAAGGATGATGATCTGGGCAAGTGGACAGAGGATGCTTTTAATAAAAAGGCTTCCAATTATTTTTATAGGAGCATGTGGGATAGCAGTGCGCTCTATAGCTCCGTTTATAAAAGACAAATTGACGGACAGCCCTGTTATAGTAATTGATGACAAAGGTAAATTTGTGATACCTGTTCTTTCCGGGCACATTGGTGGTGCGAATGAACTGGCAGAGAATATAGCGCAGGCGATAGGTGCATCTGCAGTTATAACTACATCCACAGATATAAATGACAGATTTGCTGTTGATCTGTTTGCAAAGAAAAACAGACTTTTATATAGTAAATAGGGATGGAATAGCAAAGGTTTCGGCAAAGGCATTAAGAGGGGAAACCCTTAAGGTGGCGGCTTATGAAGAAGACTACATTAAAATTCAAAGTGAGCCGGGGAAATACAAAATTTGAAATGGTTACATATGGAATGGCTGACGCAGATATTTCTATAGGAGATGATAAATATCCAAAGAAAACACTTGTAGAACTGCGGCCGAAGAAGATTGCCATTGGGATAGGCTGTAAAAGAGGAAAAACATTTGAGGAATTAAAGGCATTTGTAGAAGAAATGTGTGTTAAATCGCAAATTAATATTTCGAAAGATGTCTTTGCAATAGCATCAATCGATATAAAGAAAAAAATGAAATAGGCTTATGGAACTGGCTCAGTTTTATAATGTTGCGTTTATGGTGTTTACAAGTGAAGAACTTGCAAATGCGGATATGAAATACGAAGTAAACGATGATTGCGGATTTTCAGAATCCGAATTTGTAAAGAAAATAACAGGGGTTTCAAATGTCTGTGAGAGGGCGGCTATGTGCGCAGCAGAAGGAGGAAAACTTCTGGTAAAAAAAGACCGCACATGATGGTATGACATTTTCGGCGGCGCAGGTTATACAGCATAAGGGAGAAATGAATTTAACAGGGGAATGAAATTAACAGGAAGGAAACAAAATGAAGGGCGATAAAAAATTATTTATCTGGTTGGAATGGGACCGGGAAACTTTGATATGATGACAGATCAGGCAATACAGGCCGTAGAAAAAAGCGATGTTATTGTAGGATACACAGTATATGTGGATCTTGTAAAAGACCATTTTCCTGACAAGGAATTTAAAACAACCCCTATGCGTAAGGAAATAGAGCGGTGCAGAATGTGCTTTGAACTGGCAGAAGAGGGAAAGACGGTTTCAATGATCTGCAGCGGGGACTCCGGTGTTTACGGAATGGCAGCACCGGTATATGAATTATCACCAGAATATGATGCTGACATAGAAATATGTGTGTGATACCAGGTATAACAGCGGCAAACAGTGGGGCTGCCGTTTTAGGCTGTCCTTTAAACCATGATTATTGTGTCATAAGCTTAAGTGATCTTTTAACACCATGGGAGATTATAGAAAAGAGACTAAAAGCAGCAATAGATGGGGATTTTGCAATAGCGATATATAATCCGTCAAGCCATAAGAGACATGATTATTTAAAGAGGGCGTGTGATATTATGCTTGCATCGGGGAGCATCGCCTGACAGAAAGTGTGGCTATGTAGAGAATATCGGACGCAATGGTACAAGCTGTAAGGTATGTACATTGTCTGAGCTTGAGAAAGAACAGGTCAACATGTTTACGACAGTATTTGTCGGAAATTCACACTCTGAAATAATAAATGGAAAACTGGTTACAAAAAAGAGGCTATGATATATGAATGAAAAGTTTGAAAAAAATTCTAATATATGCCGGTACCACAGAAGGCCGCACGCTTGCGGAAAAACTTGCAGAGCGTGGGATAAAATCTGATGTGTCAGTAGCAACAGAATATGGAAACCAGGGTTATGGAAGAATCAGAGTTTATCCATGTTCTGCAGGGACGGCTTGATTTTGAGCAGATGATGAGGCTTTATGAAAAAAAAATAATTATGATTTAATAATTGATGCAACCCATCCGTTCGCACAGATCGTATCCGAAAATATTAAAGATAGCGTAGAAAAATATAATAAAATTGCAAAGAACCATATTATGCTGTATCGTCTGGCAAGAAATGTGTCAGGGCAGTATTATAGATGACAGTGCAGATAGCAGTCCGGATAAAAACAGAACCTCTATTTATGAGTATGAAAATTCTGCGGAGTGTGCTAAAGCTCTCTAATAAAAAGGAAATATCCTTCTTACTACAGGAAGCAAGGAACTTGGTGTTTTCTGCCATTATGAAGAGTTAAAGAAAAGGCTTGTAGTCCGTGTCCTTCCAAGGGGATGGAAAGCCTTTCTTTATGTTATGAAAATGGTCTCGAGGGGCGCCAGATAATTGCAATGCAGGGACCATTTACCAGAGAAATGAATACGGGCATTATCCATCAGTACAATATAAAAAATATAGTCACAAAAGAGAGTGGAAAAACCGGAGGAGTAGATGAAAAGATAGCGGCAGCAGAACAGACCGGAACAAGGATCTTTATGATAAAAAGCCATCAAAAAAAATATATGATACAGAATACAGTCTTGAAGAAATTTTAAAACTTATATTACCCAAAAGTATCATAAATGTAGTTCTCGCTTGGGATTGGTATGGGAGATAAGTGTGGTATTACAGAAAATGTGAAAAAAATGCAATAGCAAATGCTGATTTTAATATTTGGCGCAAAACGTATGATAGGAGTGCTTACGGATTTATAAGTAATAATGCAAAGGTGTATCAGTATTATCTTGCAAAGGATATCATTCCGGTTATAAATGAAAATGCCGGACGTGATATAAAGGCAGTTGTATTATTTTCAGGTGATACAGGATTTTTCAGTGGAGCGAAGAACCTTAGGAAACAGATGGAGAAGCTGCGGGGTGTAAATGTATCGATGATGCCGGGGATATCTTCGGTGCAGGCATTAGCCGCAAGAACCGGTGAAAGCTGGGAGGAGGCAGTTATCATTTCAACACATGGAATTGAAAGAGAAATATGGATGCCAAAGCTGAGGTTTCATGCACTGCATTCAAAAAAAAATAATCTTTATTACTTCTGGCGGTGGGGATATAATGCAGATAGCAGAACTTGTCAGTGATATTCCAGACATTAAAATGGATATCGGATATCAATTATCGTATGATGATGAAAAAATGATCAGCTTAAGGCCGCAGGAACTTACTGGCAGTACAGTATTTAAACCGGGACTTTATGTTGGTATGATACGAAATGAAAAGGCAGTCCCAAGGAAACTGGCACCATCATTTAGGGATGATGATTTTATCCGGGATAAGGTGCCTATGACAAAGGAAGAGATAAGGCATTTGTCGATCTGCAAGCTTAAGCTTGTGGAAAACTCTGTGGTTTTTGACATTGGATGTGGAACAGGTTCAATATCGATCGAGGCAGCCGCTATGTCGCCAGATATAAAGGTATACGCAATAGAGACTAATCCGGATGCGGTAAATCTTACAAAACAAAATTGTAAAAAACAAAATCTTGCAAATGTTAAAGTAATAGAAAATCTTGCACCATCGGGATTTGATAACCTTCCGGTACCGACTAATGTATTTATAGGTGGAAGCAAAGGAAATCTCAGGAAAATAATCCAGTCACTTGCAGATAAAAAGTCCGGAATGCGTATAGTGATAAATGCCGTAAGTCTTGAAACTATAGCAGAGGTTTCAGACATAGCAGATGATTTTAATATTTCAGATTTTGAGGCTGTCTGCATAAATGTGGGCAAGGCAAAAAATTGGCGGATATCACCTTATGCAGGCTAATAATCCGGTTTATATTTTTCATTTGATCTGCAGGCAGAATAATAAAGAACTATAACTTTCCACATACAGAATGTTGATGGCATCTTGACATAATAGAATGTGGGAGGTTTAAGTAAGAAATTTAAATGGGAGCAAATTTTTTATGAGGCAGAATAAATATACGTTATTACCCTATATATTAAAATATAAATGGCATTATGCGATAGGTGTATTTGTTCTTATGATGGTAGATCTCGCAAATCTGTATATACCTCAGTTTATCGGTGAGATAATAGATGGTATCACATCGGGAATACTTGATATAAGAGGTGTGGAATGGGTCATACTTAAAATCTTTATAGCTGGGATTATAATAATGATAGGCCGTTTTGGATGGAGGTATTTTATTATTGGCGCATCAAGAGGGATAGAGTACAGGCTTAGGGATGATATGTTTTCTCATATGGAAACTCTATCAGCACGTTATTATAATAGCCATAAAACGGGAGATCTCATGGCTTATTTTACAAATGATCTTCAGGCAGTGCGTATGGGAACAGGAATGGCCGTGATCACAACATTCGATGCTGTTATTATGACGATCATGGTCCTTGTAAAGATGATAGTCTATGTTGACTTTAAGCTTACGATGTTTGCTTTTGTCCCGCTTATATTTATAGCGGTAGGATGTTATTTTTATGGGATGGAATCTAAAAAACGTCAGGTAAAAAGGCAGGATGCATTTTCATTTTTATCAGATAAAGTACAGGAGAGCATAGCAGGAATCCGTGTTGTAAAAAAGCGTTTGTACAGGAAGATGAGGATTTTAAGGCATTTGAAAAAGCACGTGAAAACAGCAGGGAAAAAGAATCTTGATGTAGTAAAACTCCGTGCGTTTTTCGGCCCGGCACTTGATGCAGTAATAGGAATAAGTGTGATCGTGACACTTATTGCCGGTGGAAAAATGGTATTAGATGGTCAGGTGTCGATAGGACAGTTTGTGGCATTTAATTCATATATCGATATGCTTGTCTGGCCTATGATAGCAGCAGGTGATTGTATAAATACATTCAGCCAGGCCGTTGCGGCATGGGGAAGGATAAAAACCATCTTTGAGGAAAAACCTGACATTGTGGATATGGTGCCTGAAAATCCAGATCTTGGGATAAGTGGAGATATAAAGCTTGATCATCTGACGTTTACATATCCCGATGGGACAAAACCTGTTCTCCGGGATGTAAATATCCATGTAAAAAAAAGGTGAAATGCTTGGCATATTAGGGCGTACTGGAAGTGGAAAATCATCTCTCGCTGATCTGCTTCTCCGCGTATATGACTGTAAAAAGGAATGATACTTTTAGATGGAAAACCTATAACAGATTATCCGCTTTCAGTATTGCACCGGGATATATCGTATGTGCCGCAGGAAAATTTTTTGTTTTCTGATACACTTGAGGAGAATATTGCATTTGGTCTTGAAGACAGGATATCGGATAATCCTGTCATATCGGATGAGGTAAAACAGGCGGCAAAGAATGCATGTATACATGATAATATCATGGGATTTCGGATGAGTATAAAACAATGGTAGGTGAGAGGGGAGTGACTCTTTCAGGCGGACAAAAGCAGAGAAGTTCAATAGCGCGTGCCCTTCTAAAGGATTCACCTGTTCTTATACTTGACGATTCGCTTTCGGCTGTAGACACAGATACGGAAGAGAAGATACTGGAAAATCTTGTTGAAATCCGCAAAGGCAAGACAACGATAGTGATCGCACATAGGATTTCAACACTCCAAAAAGCTGATAATGTAGCTGTACTTCTGGATGGTGTGATTGCTGAATATGGTACACCGGATGATCTGCTGAAACTGGGCGGATTTTATTCTGATATCAGTCATAAACAGCAGCTCGAGAATGAATTGGGATAAAAATATGAATAATAAAAAGAGTAGATAACACAAAAGAAAATTATATAAAGGGACATGAAGACGCTTTACGATCAGAGAAAAGAAGAACCGGCAGTTCAGCTGTCAGGCTTATAACTTATATGAAACCATATGCTCATTGGGTTATTTTTGCGCTTTTTCTTGTTTTATGCCTGACTGGTTTTGATTTGTACCGCCCAATGCTTGTCGGAGATGCTATCGATACATTTGGTGCAGATGGGGATTATGACATTATTATTGATACTGCAATAAAGTATGCGGTTGTTCTTGCACTTAGCGTGATTTTTTAATATTGCACAGACATGGATACTACAAAAAGCAGGACAAAATATAATACTTGAAATCAGAAAAGATCTATACAGACATATCCAGTCATTAGGCAGCAGATATTTTGATATTACTCCGGTCGGAAAACTGGTGACACGCGTAACAAATGATGTAGAAGCACTAAATGAAATGTATTCAGGTATATTAGTGCAGCTTTTCAGAAACATTGTAAAAATAGCAGGTCTGGCAGGTGTCATGATCGCACTGGATGTTAAGCTTGCTGCCGTGTCGTTTGTGCTCATGCCGGTTGTGATAGGGCTTACAGTACTCTGCCAGAGGATTGCCAGAAATATTTACAGACTTTACAGGACACGTCTTACAGATCTTAACACGTTTCTTTCTGAGCATCTTTCAGGAATGAAGATCATACAGATATTTGGCAGGCAGGAACGTAAATTTGAGGAATTTCATGACAAAAATGCAAAGCTGTACAGGGCGTTTACAGGGAAATGCTTATGTATGCCGTATTTCGTCCGCTTATTTATATTTTAAGTATTTTATCCCTTATGATAGTACTTTGGTTTGGAAGCAAAAATGTGTTTGATTCAGCTATATCGATAGGAACATTGTATATTTTTTTCAAACTATATAAGATCTTTTTTGATCCTATACAGGAACTTGCAGAGCAGTTTTCTACGCTTCAGTCATCAGTTGCTTCGGCTGAGAAAATATTTTCTGTTATGGATGAAGATGAGTTTATACCAGAGATTGAAAATCCTCAAAAACCGGATAGGATCATCGGCAAAATTGAATTTGACCATGTGTGGTTTGCATATGATGGTAAAAATTATGTGCTAAGGGATGTTTCGTTCGTGATAAATCCCGTGAAAAGGTGGCCTTTGTAGGTGCAACAGGAGCCGGAAAATCGTCTATTTTAAACCTGATCGGACGTTATTATGACATTCAGAAGGGACATATTTATATTGATGGGATTGATATCAGGAAGCTTAGTAAAAAGCAGCTTCGAAGTGCAATTGGACAGATGCAGCAGGATGTATTTATATTTGAGGGCGATGTGGCTGGCAATATCCGGCTTAATGATAATGAGATTACGGATGAACAGATAAAAAAAGCGGCTGAATATGTAAATGCATCACATTTTATTGAAAAGCTTCCAAATGGTTATCATGAGCCGGTTACAGAGCGGGGGCTACATTTTCAGCAGGAGAGCGCCAGCTTTTATCATTTGCCAGAACATTGGCACATAATCCCAGCATACTTGTTATGGATGAGGCAACAGCAAATATCGACACAGAGACGGAAATACTGATCCGGGAGGCTCTGGAAAAAGCTTATGGATGGCAGGACAACAATAATGGTTGCACATCGCCTTTCTACAATACAGCATGCAGACTGTATAATGGTCATGCATAAGGGCTGTATATGTGAGCGTGGCACACATCAGGAGCTCTTAGAGCAGGATGGAGTATACAGAAAGCTTTATGAGCTTCAGATATCATAAAAGTTTGAATTGTAATTCTTGAAACATATGTTAAAATATAGGCAAAGCAGTTTTTCTATATTACCTGTACAGCCGCTGACATATGGATCAGATAAATCTGGAATATGAGACATGGAAAGTGTCGTTTGGCGGTAAGGGGTGTGCAGTGACGTTAATATCTTTAATTTTATTCTATCATTTATTCCTGAAATTTCTGCTTTCAATTATTTTCACCAATTAGTTAAAGCAGGAAATTTCAATTTAGGATTATCATATATATTTCCTGCTTAAATTTTATTAAGGAGGGTTTTATATGAGTGGTAACAGAGAGTATAAAAGTGATGTGTTCAGCATGTTGATGCAGGACAAGGAAATGACATTGAAAGAGCAATAGATTATTGTATTGATAATGATATTCTGAAAGATTTTTTGAGGACTCATAGAAGTGAGGTGACTAAGAGTATGCAGTTGAATTATGAATTTGACAGACAGCTTGAACTTGAAAGAGCAGATGCGAGGGAAGAAGGCAGGGAAGAAGGCAGAAAAGAAGGCCGAGAAGAAGGCAGAGAAGAAGGTAGAGAAAAGATAAATCGATTAAATCAACTGCTTGTGGCAGAGGGAAGATTTGAGGATTTAAAGAAATCACTGGAAGATAATGAATATCAGGATAAGCTTCTAAGAGAGAATGGACTTGTTTCTGACGTCGTATTGAAGAAGTCTGAATGATGAAGAAAGTTTATATTAATAATATTAAAATAATTATCGAAGATATCATAAATGTCAAAGAAAATGAGGACGAAATAATTCCACTTATACCTTCATATTATGCAGAAAAAATAGGCGTATAGCTGGAAGACAGAATGGAAAATGTTATACGGCGGCATATCAGGAACTTCTGGCGGGATACACGCTGTATAGATATTTAGGTATCACATCTGATGAGCAGATCGTAAGAAATGAACATGGTAAACCGGATATAGCACCGGATATAAAAAAAGAACATATCATTACATTTTAATCTGGCTCATAGTGGCTCATATGTGGTTCTCGCAATTTCAGATGAACCTGTCGGAATTGATATTGAGCGGACAGATCGTATGAACTGGAAGGTAGCACGGCGGATATTACGCCCGGATCAGCTTCAGAGACTTGAAAGTTATAAGGATAAGCCTGACAGACTTCAATATGAATTTACAAGGTACTGGACACAATATGAAGCCATAATGAAACTTAATGGTACAGGGCTTGCAGTTAAACTTGATGATGAAATCATGAAAACTTATGAAAAAGGTGTGGTATTTTTTATGATCTGGACGGATATATTATAGCAGCAGCCCGGTATGCTTAAACATAGATCAATTATAGCTGATTACCTAAATAAAGCCTTATTGATACAAAAATAAACAGATAGAAACCGAGGGATATATGAGACAGAAGGAATTAGAAAAATGGCAAGGCGAAGGCTCTTAAGGTGACAACGCTTGCAAAGCTTTGTGAGGCGCTCGACTGCCAGCCGGGGAGATATATTGGAGTACAGACCGGCCGATGATGATGGATATTTAATGTAGAAAATTGAATAGATAAAATATGTTATATGGTACAGGAGAGATAAAATGAGAGAGATTACACTTGGAAGCACAGGAATAACTGTGCCACAGAATGGATTTGGGGCACTTCCGGTGCAGAGGGTAAATGAGGAAACAGCAGTAAAGCTTCTTAGAAAAGCATACGAGGGAGGTATGCGCTTTTTTGACACAGCAAGAGCTTATTCTGACAGTGAGGAAAAAAGTTGGAGCAGCATTTGAGGGAATACGTGAAAATATTTATATAGCTACTAAAACTGCTGCAAAGACACCAGAGGAATTTTGGAAACAGCTGGAGATATCTCTAAAAAAATCTTAGGACGGATTATATAGATATATATCAGTTTCATTGTGCAGACCAGTGTTATGTTCCGGGAGACGGAACCGGCATGTATGAGGCGATGCTCGAGGCAAAGAAACAGGGGAAGATCAGGCATATAGGAATCACAGCACACAAGATAGGAGTCGCCAGAGAGAGTATCGGATGCGGCTACTATGAGACATTGCAGTTTCCATTCAGCTATATTTCAACACCTCAGGAGATCGAACTTGTAAAAAGAGTGCAAAGAACACAACATGGGCTTCATAGCTATGAAGGGTCTTGCAGGAGGTCTTATAAACCAGTCAAAGCCTGCCATGGCATTTATGACGCAGTTTGACAATGTTATTCCAATATGGGGGATACAGAGGGAGAAAGAACTTGATGAGTGGCTGTCATTCATGGATGAAACGCCTCGGATGGATGATGAAATAACTGCATACATAGAGAAAGAAAAAACAGGAACTTGTTGGAGATTTCTGCCGTGGATGTGGATACTGTATGCCATGTCCGGCAGGAATTATGATAAATCAATGCGCACGTATGTCACTTATGCTGCGCCGTGCACCATCAAAGGAATGGCTTACGCCACAGATGCAGGAAGAAATGAAAAAGATAGAAAATTGTAAACATTGTGGTGCATGAAAAAAATGTCCTTATGAGCTTGATACACCGGCACTTTTGGAGAAAAATTATGATGACTATAAAAAAGTGCTTGCAGGAGAAGTGGAAGTATAATATAGTAAAAAAAATCGGTGTCAAGCTTGCGTTTGGACAGTAACTATAACGGCACACGTAACAGAGTATAATGACGGACATATGTACAGAACTGTGCTTGTAACATGTAGTAAAGGACCATTATAATGGGAGGTATAATATAATATATGGATAAATATGACGTTATAATAATAGGTGCGGGTCCCGGTGGGATTTTTCGGGGCATACGAGCTTATTGAGAGAAATCCGGATTGTAAAATAGCTGTTTTTGAGGCCGGACATGAGCTCGCAAAGAGAAAAATGTCCGATAGATGGAAAAAAAAAAAAAAAGCTGTATCTCATGCAAAAGCTGCTCTATAATGAGTGGTTTTGGAGGAGCAGGAGCTTTTTCGGATGGTAAATACAATATAACAAATGATTTTGGTGGCACTCTTTTCGAGTACATCGGAAAACAGCAGGCAATCGACCTGATGAGATATGTAGACGATATAAATATGAAATATGGTGGAGAGGGCACAAAACTGTATTCGACAGCTGGAACAGATCTGAAAAAAATCTGTATGCAGAATAAACTGAAGCTTCTTGATGCTTCTGTAAGACATCTCGGAACAGATATAAATTATGTTGTTCTTGAAAATATGTATACACATCTTAAGGATAAGGTCGATTTTTACTTTGATACACCTGTTGAGTCTGTCGGAGTTATTTATGATGAGAAACTTCAAAAACGGATATTGATGCTGCAGATAATAATGTCACAGATAATAATGCGGTCACAGGCTATTCTGTCAAAACAGAGAATGGCACATATGAGAGCAGATACTGCATAATCTCAGTAGGACGAAGCGGAAGCAAATGGATGGAACACGTATGTAGTGAGCTGGATATACCTACGAAATCAAACCGTGTTGATATAGGTGTGCGTGTAGAGCTTCCGGCTATGATTTTCTCACATCTGACAGATGAACTATATGAGAGCAAGATTGTATACAGAACACAACTTTTTGAGGATAATGTCCGTACATTTTGTATGAACCCTCATGGAATTGTTGTAAATGAGAACACGAATGGTATTGTTACCCGTAAACGGACATAGTAAATGGTGGATGCCATGCCCTTTCATCAGGACTTGATGTTCAGGAGTTCATGATAATGCCTGTTGGATCACCATCATTCAAGGAGTGCTTAAGATGGTGTGCAGAAGTATTCCACGCCCTTGCTTCAATCCTCAAGGAGAGAGGCCTTGCTACATCAGTAGGTGATGAGGGTGGATTTGCCCCTGCCCTTGCTTCGGATGAGGAAGCTATCGAGACAATTCTTGAGGCTGTTAAGAAGGCAGGATATGAGCCGGGACGTGATTTCAAGATCGCTATGGATGCTGCTTCATCAGAGTGGAAGACAGGCAAGGTTGGTGAGTACAAGCTTCCTAAGGCCGGAACAGTATACACATCAGATGAGCTTATCGAGCATTGGAAGAAGTTAGTTGACAAGTATCCTATTATCTCTATTGAAGATGGCCTTGATGAAGAGGATTGGGAAGGCTGGAAGAAACTGACTGCTGAGCTTGGTGACAAGGTGCAGTTAGTTGGTGATGACCTCTTCGTTACAAATACAGAGAGACTACGGGAGGGTATCGAGCTTGGCTGCGGTAACTCAATCCTTATCAAGTTAAATCAGATCGGTTCGGTTTCAGAGACTCTTGAGGCTATCAAGATGGCTCACAAGGCTGGATACACAGCTATTGCTTCACATCGTTCAGGTGAGACAGAGGATACAACTATTGCAGATCTTGGCTTCTATATGTATATTCACCATCTGAAACATTTGAAGATGGATTAG
>VOFC01001235.1_pt1 | contig 50001 bp, 78 predicted proteins | sample 5384161 | NCBI WGS metagenome assembly VOFC01 (sample SAMN12384722, study PRJNA508395) | human gut metagenome | isolation source: healthy gut B | host: Homo sapiens | reverse complement strand
GGGCAACAGGAAAGATAAGTCATCCCCTGCCTTGACTTGATAGCTTGCTTTGACGGGCAAGCCGTTGATGCAGACGCGCCCCTCCTTGATCATTTTCTGGATAAAAGAACGAGATAAAGAGTCGATCAGCGCTGCAATGCACTTATCGACTCTTTCTTCTTCCTGTTCTTCGGTAATCTGAAATCGAAATAAATCGGTTGTTTCCTGTATCGGGTTTTCCATTATGCTTCCTTTTTTGAGTCCGGTTTCCTTCGTTTTAAAAAGTCAAAGTCCTTTTCCTCGAAATGTCCGAAAAAGGCGAGACAAAGACCTGCCGCGCAGACAAACGTTACATAAATATCAGCTACGTTGAAGATCGGGAAGTCGATCAGGCTGATATAGATAAAATCCACGACATAATCCAGACGGATACGGTCGAAGAAGTTGCCGAGCGCTCCTGCCATCAAAATCGCCCCGAGGATATGGAGCATGGTATATTTCCGTGCGGCAGGCATGCGCCAGAGCGCATAGATGCAGGCGAGCAGAATCAGGCTCGTCATCAGTACAAAAAAGATTTTCTGATTTTGTAAAATGCCGAATGCGGCACCACGGTTTTCCAGATAGCGAAGCTCCAAAGCACCGGGAATCAGCGAAACCGGGGCCTGATCCTTTAAGTGAAGGACAGCAAGGTGTTTCGTGAACTGGTCAAACAAAACACCGATAATTGTGATCAGGAGATCTATAAAAAACATTTTTTTCGCAGAAAGATTCATATCAGTCCTCATCCTTAAAGTTCAGTTCTTCGATGGCAGCTGTCATCTCTTCATCGGTTACGGTATCGTCGATCCGTGCATGTCCGATCCGATCTAACAGGACAAAACGGATTTTGCCGCCGCGCATCTTTTTATCGGACTTGGTCAGTGCTACGATTTTTTTGCAACATCCAGGTCATCTGCAGAAATCGGAAGGTTGAAGGGAACGAACATGTCGCGGATCTCGTAATATTCTTCCATCTCGATGAGCTCTTTTTTCCAGGAAATATAGGCAGCAGCAACGCAGCCGAGGGCGACGCATTCGCCATGCAGCATCTGAAAGCCGCTGTTTTTCTCGATTGCATGACCGATCGTGTGTCCGAAGTTTAAGAGCGCGCGTTCGCCCTGTTCGGTCGGATCGTTTTCCACAACCTCTTTTTTGATCTCGCAGCTGCGCTTGATCATGGAAAGGAGCGTTTCCGGGTCGCGTTCGCAGATTTCATACATGTTAGAGATCAGCCATTCATAATATTTCGCATCTTTGATCAGACCGTGCTTCATGATTTCTGCAAAGCCGGAATAATACTGTCTCGCGTCCAGCGTCTGCAGGGTGTCGAGGTTCATGTAAACGAGTCTCGGCATATGGAACGCGCCGACCATATTTTTGTAGGAATCAAAATCTACGCCAGTCTTTCCGCCGATGCTTGAATCCACCTGGGCGAGCAGGGTTGTCGGGATCTGGATAAAATCGATGCCGCGCAGATAGGTCGCTGCAGCAAAGCCGGTCATATCGCCGACCACACCGCCGCCGAGGGCTGCGAGCATGTCCTTGCGGTCAAAATGATGCTCAATTAAAAAAGCGTATAAAGTCTGGATGTTGGCGAGGGTTTTATTCTCTTCGCCTGCCGGAAATTCAAACACTTCTACCTGTGCAAAGGCAGAGGAAAAAGCTTCCTTTGACCTGCTCAGCATAAAGTAGAGCAACATTTGTGTCCGTAACGATGCAAATCTTACGCTCCGGTGCAGAAACCGAAAGTGCCGCGCCTGCAAGCTCTTCAAAACCGATCGTCAGCACAATATCATAGCAGGACTTTTCTTCACAGGATACCGTCAGTTTTTCTTTCATGAAATTCCTCCTTCGGGAAAAGTTTCCGGGCAAAACAGGGACAACCTGCCAGAATGGCAGGTTGTCCGCCTAAACAATAGAATGTACGCTTTGCGAGCATTCTATTGTCATGAATAAATCCGATGCTGCGCAGTCTTTGCGCTGGTTGCATCAGACATCCCTGACATCGAATGCGCCGCCGATAATTTCCTGAGAATCGCCGGAAATATCAACGCTTGCAGGGGTAATAATAAAAATAAAATGCGAAATCTTCTGCAGATGACCGTCGATTGCGTAACAGGACCCAGACGCGAAATCGATAATTCTCTGTGCAATATCAATGTCAAGCCCTTCCATATTGAGAACGACAGTGCGGTTTTCCAGCAGTGTTTCGGTAATTTCTCTGGCGTCTTCTACACTGGTAGGCTTAATGACCTGTACGTTCATACCGGGTACGCCGGATCTGCGCGGTGCAGGACGCATGGGAGTTACTTTCTGAAGCGCTTTTCTTGGGCGTTCCTCTTCTTCATAAGAATCAGCCTTCTGAATGCTCTTGATTTTGGGTTTCTTCTCTACCGGCGCTTCGTCATAATCATCATATTCATCATCATAGTATCCATCATCTTCATCGTCGCCTAATTTCATATAGCCCAAAAATTTGTCCATCAATCCCATTTTCGAAACATTCTCCTTTTATTCCATATCGGCCACTGTCCGAGTACCGAATATCCCAGTACCGACTCTCACACAGGTGGAACCTTCTTCAATGGCTGTTTGGTAGTCGATGGTCATGCCCATCGATAAAACGTCCATAGAAACATTATCAACACTTTCCTGTGCGATGTCAACAGATAATTTCTTCATCAGCTGAAAATAAACCCGGTTCTCTTCCGGCGTCTGCGTAAGCGGTGCAACCGTCATCAGCCCCCGGATATGGACATTTGGAAGAACTGCGATCTGCCGCACCAGCGCGAGGGTATCCTTCGGGCGGATGCCAAATTTGCTCTCCTCCCCGGCACAGTTGATTTCCAGTAAAATATCTGTCTGCGCGTCTTTCTTGACGCTTTCTTTGCTGATTTCCTCCGCGAGGCGCAGGGAATCGACGCTATGGATCATTGTCACTTTCCCGATCAGATATTTTACCTTATTGCGTTGCAGATGTCCGATCATATGCCAGCGGATGTCTTTGGGAAGCTGGTCGTATTTATCGCACAGCTCCTGCACCTTATTTTTCCCCGAAATCGCGGATCCCCGCGTTGTAGGCTTCCTGCAGGGCAGAAAGCGGCTTTGTCTTGCTGACTGCAACCAAAAGGATGTCATCGGAGGTTCTCCCGGATTTTTTTCGCGGCTTCTGCGATATTGTTCTGTGTTTGTTTTAGATTTTGTGTAATCATGCTGTTCCTGCTCCATCCCTATCGTTCTGTTTTGGGTAAAGGGTCTGTATTTATTCATTGATCAGCTGATCTACGTCCACGCTCGAAGCGTCGAGCACGATATAATCGTAGGCGCTCAGACCGTAGGTGGTGTTGGATTTGATCAGCGCGTATTCGTCGTTCTGCTTTAAAATCTGGATTTCCTTAAAGTCGGCGTAGCCCTTGTTGATATTGAACACGCCGGTCAGGGAAGCCGTCTGGGATACTGTATAGCTTTCCGTCGATTCCGGTTTGATCAAATGGTCGCCGACGCGCAGGGAGGAATCGTCCAGATAGTAATTCTCATCGTTTTCCTGATAAATCTGTGTCGCAACAAATTCCGTCGTCAGGGAGCCGTTTTCTCCCGCCGTTTCGCGCAGGACACCGGTTGCGCCGTTGCTTCCGCCCTTTGTGATATAATCCTTCGGGATCAGGAAAAATTCCTGCGTCGTGATCGCGGAAAGGGGAACCTTTAAACCGCTCTCGGAGTCAGATAAAATTTCCACGTCGAGAAAACGGTCGGTTGCAAAGGTGATCATGGAATTGTTTAATTCCAGCACTGCCAGGACATTTCCCTCGCCGCCGTTGTCGATGATGGAAACCTGTCCCCAGGATTCATACTGGTTTTTGAGGAAACGGACTTTGACGTACTGCTCGTTCTCTAACTGCGCTGCTGTCGTGCGGTCGACCTGAATTACGATTCTCCAATTTTCGCTGGTGGAAAGTCGGTAGAGCGATCGGAGGCAGAGGTCAGCTCGTTGCTGATCAGCTGCGTTTTTTCGTAGTTGTCTTTTTGAAAGTCAGCGTCAGTCAAATCGGAGGGCGCTTTGTCTTCATAACCGTCGATCGAATAGGTAATAATGCCGGATTCCGACGCATAACAGAGATTGACCGGCTGCGTACTCGCTGCATTGTTGATGACCTCGAGATTTTCCAGTACGTTAATGTTAGCGAGTTTTAAAAAACAGTGCCTTCCAGCTCATATTTGAAGTTGTAGACGCTGTTGAACTCATGTGGGGAAAAATTCGCGCAGAAGCCAGAAATACTGGTGCGCAGCTCGCGCATATCGCTTCCTGACAGGGAGGTGTTGTCCGCGTTCTGCTCGTCTAAGATTTCCTTGATCTGACCGCTCTCATCTACGGTGCAAACAAGCTGATTGGCACCGACACGCTCCCTTCACGGGCATAATAGTTGATATAGCCGTTGTAGGAGCTTGTCACAACCGTTTCATCGCGCAGGGCGATGGCCGTATAAATATTATCTACAGACAGCGCGCCCTCCCTGTACGCGGTAGGCGACGACCTTCTGATCCCGGAGCAGATAAATCCCGACGCAGATAATGATATAAACAAAAATCAGGAAAAAGATAAACGTCCCGAGATTGATATTGAAGGGTTTGCGGTACTGTCTGATATTTCCGTTATTCTGTCTTGCTGCCAAATAAAAAACCTCCGGCTTTTTCCAAAAATAAGCCCCGGCAGAGTTCCTCCGGGGCTTTTTTCTTCAAGTAGAACAGCTTCCGGCTGGCGGTAAGCTGAGATCTCCTGTTTCAATAAACTCATTTTATCAGATGGATACGATGATCTTGGACTTTAAGCTGTCGTCCAGTTCGGATTCATTCCGGGAAACGCTGAGTACGAAATCCACGCCAAACTTTTCGCTCATCTCATCCAGCTTTGCAACAACGCCTGTAATGTTCTGATCTTCCAGGTTTGCAATTTTCAAAAAGCTGTCAAAATACATCTGCTCGAGGTCGTGATCCTGAGAGATGATGCCACTGACGAATCCGAGAAATGCGTCGCTGGAATCGATCATGTAGTCAGGAACTACGATCAGACGGATTTTGTTATTCAATTCATACATGTGTTTGGGACTCTTGTCCAGATATACGATGCTGCCATGCGCATCCTTTACCTCATTATTCACTTTGTCCAGAAGAAATTTTGTTTTACCCTTGCCCTTTTCGCCTACGATTAACTGAACCATTGCAATCCCTCCTAAAGTATATTCCCCTTTATATGTAAACATTACACATATAACATATAGGATATGTTTTATTATAGTGGATTTCGCCCAAAAAAACAACCTTTATTTTCACTTCTGTTACTGTTCACTCACAGCTTTCCGGATGAACGGTGTAAGGGCTGAAACGCCCACGCCACCCGATTAAGAAGTCGTCTGCTTCAGCAGGGCATTCATCTCTGTATACAGGATCCCGCGCTCCGCCGACTTTAAAATCACCGCAATATAAGGGTTCCCGGAGGTGTCGCGTGCAAGTAAAATCAGACAGTTTCCTGCAGCACTTGTGGTGCCGGTCTTGCCGCCGATTACCGTAACCCTGTCCGGCGCTGCGACATTGCCCGCCAGGTATTGATTGGTATTTTTGACGGAAAGCGTTTTTTCGTTGCCGTTTTTATCTGTATAGACGGTATCATAGCTCGTCATGCTGATGATTTCATTGACTGTGTCGTATTTGAGCGCCTCATTGAAAATCAGGTACATGTCGTACGCCGTGACGTAATGGTTCTCTGCATTCAGTCCGTGCGGGTTTACAAAATGGCTGTTGGTTGCACCGATCGCCTGTGCCTCTTCGTTCATCATATCCGCAAAGCCCTCTACGGAACCGCCGATATGCTCTGCAATTGCAACGGCCGCATCATTGGCGGATTTGATCAAAAGTGCATGGAGCGCCTGGTTTAACGTCAATTGGTCACCCTCTGCAAGGCCGCAGACAACTGCTCCGCTTTCCAGGTTTCCCATATTGGAGCTGACCGTAATCACATCGTTCGGGTTGCCGTATTTGAGTGCGACAACCGCTGTCATCAGCTTGGTGAGGCTCGCGGGAGCCAGCCGTTCATGAATGTTTTTGGCATAAAGAACGGTACGGGAATTCAAATCAAAAAGACCGGCCGATGTGGCATCCGTCATATCAACAGCGGAATTGTCCGTATTGATATCTCCGTTCACAACACAAAGGCCGGATGCAAAAGCATCTGCTGTCTCGAAACCGGTATCGCCGGAAATTCGAAACGCAGAAACCTTATAATCCGGATTGTAGGAAAAGGCAATTGCCTCATCGCTGCAACCGGTCGCACCGAAGCAGACAGCAAGCGCTGTCAGCAGTGCAAGACATTTATTTGTACATTTCACGCCAGTCTAAATCTCCTCTGTCCAGGGACTTGATCAACAGTTCTGATGTCGCCAGATTGGTAGCAACCGGGATGTTGTGCATATCGCACAGACGCAGGATGTTGTTTACCGTAGGCTCATGCATCTTCGGAGTCATCGGATCACGGAGGAAAATGACAAGGTCAATTTCGTTATGCTCGATCTGTGCGCAGATCTGCTGTTCGCCTCCAAGATGTCCCGCCAGATATTTATGGACATTCAGATTGGTAACTTCTTCGATCAGACGACCGGTGGTACCTGTTGCATACAGACTGTTCCGGCTTAAAATGCCTCTGTATGCAATGCAGAAGTTCTGCATCAGTTTTTTCTTTGCATCATGTGCAATTAACGTAATATTCATGTTGCCTTTTCTCCCATACTAAAAATTATACAGGTTTTTCGCTGAAGCCCGACATTTAAGACAAAGCCGATTCCTATATACATACTGACTAGCGAACTCAGCCCATAGCTGACAAACGGAAGCGGTAATCCTGTATTTGGCATCATCATGGTAGCGACTGCAATATTCATAAAGCCCTGGATTCCGATCAGTGCGCCTATTCCGGCAGCGATAACCATTCCGGCGGTATCCTTTGCAACCCGCGCGATGGACACACAGCGCATTGCAATCAGGATCAGCAGCAAAATGACCACTGCAGAACCGATAAAGCCAAGCTCCTCCCCTATGATAGCAAAGATAAAGTCCGTCTGGGATTCCGGAAGAAAATTACCATTTTGACGGATGCGATATCCGTATTGTTAAGTCCCTTTCCCCAAAGCTGTCGGATCCGATCGCGATGACGGAGTTTAACTGCTGATAAGCTTCTGTATCCGCATAGGTCGCCGGGTCAAAAAATGCCATAATACGATTCCGCTGATAATCGCTTTATCAGCGTCTGTCCCTCCTGCATGACAATGGACAGAAAAATAAGAACGGACGGAACCGCCACTGCGAGAACGCCCCCGATAATCTTCCAACTCAAGCCGCCGACAAACATCAGGACACAGAATAAAACAGACACCAGAATCGTCGTGGAAAGGTTGGGCTGTTTATAAATCAGGATCAGAGGCGGGATGATAAAGAGGACTGCAAGCAACAGTACCCGCATCGTATTGAATTGTTCTCTATACTTCATAATAAACTGTGCATAGAATAAAATCAACAAAATTTTTGCAGTTTCTGACGGCTGAAGGTCAAAAAAGCCCAAATCGAGCCAGCGCGCCGCACCGTTTGCCGACCTTCCGAAAAAATGAACCAGAATGAGGGTCACAATCACGAACAGGTATCCGATCCATGCCAGCTTCAACAGTCTGGAATAGTCCAAAAAGGCGATTACCAGCATGGCAATCAGACCGACTGCCATGCCGAGAATCTGTTTGCTCTGTACACTTTGCTTGGCGCTTCCGATCGCAAGGATGCCGATAACATTTAAGGCAATCACCAAAAGCACCAGAAGAAAATCAAAATTCTTTAGTTTGTATCTCCGAAACATATTGCTCCTTTAGCTGATTTTATGGAGATCCAGAATCGGGATGTTGGCGTAGATCGAAGGGGTCTTCGCTCCCCTTGCCCCGCGTCGGCGCTTTGCTGATCTGGATTTCCATATTGTTTGTGTCTATTTTCATATAGCGTGATATGACTTCTGCGATATCTTTTTTGATCATCTCCAGAATTTCGGGCGAGCAGTTGACGCGGTCGGAAATCAGCAGGATTTTCAGACGGTCCTTTGCAACCTCGCGAGAGGGTTTTCTGCGAAAAAGATTAGACAGTTTCATACGCGTCCCTCCTGACTTTTATGAAAAATACCGGTGACCTTCGTCCAGAACGAAAAAGTCGGTTCCGGAAGCAGATACGGGGTCTCCTGCCCCAAAATCCGCTGGCAGATGTTCCGGTAGGCGCGTCCCGCCAGCGTGTGGTTGCCGACGAGCGGTTCGCCCTGATTGGTTGCGATGACGACGTTTTCATCGTCTGGCACGACGCCGATGAGCGGGATGGAAAGGATGTCCACCACGTCGTCTACGCTCATCATATCCCCGCGCCTGACCATTTCGTAGCGCATCCGGTTGATGACCAGATCGATGCGCTCAAAACCAGATGCCTCCAAAAGACCGATGATACGGTCCGCGTCGCGGATGGCGGAAACCTCCGGCGTTGTGACGACGAGCGCCCGATCCGCACCGGCAATGGCATTTTTAAACCCCTGCTCGATGCCTGCGGGACAGTCTAACAAAATGTAATCAAACTGCTCTTTTAAGTGTTCCACCAGCTTTTTCATCTGGCTTTCGTTGACAGCGCTTTTGTCCCTTGTCTGCGCGGTTGGCAAAAGGTACAGACCGGGATAACGTTTGTCGCGAATCAGCGCCTGCTTGACGCGGCAGCTTCCTTCCACGACGTCTACAAGATTGTATACAATCCGGTTTTCCAGTCCCATGACGACATCCAGATTCCGCAGACCGATATCGGTATCGATCAATACAACCTTTCTTCCAGCCGCCGCCAGACCGGTTCCGACGTTTGCGGTCGTCGTTGTTTTTCCGACACCGCCTTTTCCTGAGGTAACGACAATGACTTCACCCATGGCATACGATCCTCCGATCATGAAATATTGGCGTTCCCTGAACAGGCTGCACTAAACAGGCAGTTCATTCAGTAATTCTTTGGTAATGGACTGCATTTGTATTTCGCCGTTTCGGACGCATGCCATCTGCGGCTGCCCCTTGCGGAGCCTTCCCGCCCATAAGCGGCTTTCCTTTGTTTTATATTTGAAATCTCCGATTTTTAATTTCTGCGGAGTCATTTCAAGCGCTGCAATAAAGTGATGGTCCCTGCCGTCACCGCCCGCATAGGCGTTTCCGGCAAGCCTTCCCAGAACGATGATATCCTTTGTGGAAATGATGCTGCAGCCTTCTTCCACGCTGCCTAAAATGACGATGCTGCCCTCGGTTTCAAGAATCTGCCCGTCTTTTAAGCTGCCGCGGTAAAACTGTCCATCGTCCCCGCTCGCAGATTTTTGCGCAAAGTACCGCGCCGCTTCCGTTGCGTTGGAAAACTGGTTCTGGAGCCCGGCATCTTTTCCGATGACACAGAGCACCTGCAGACGGCTGGATGAGGTGATCGTGTCCACGAGGATATTTTCCTCCTCCTGGGTAAGCGTCCTGCCCTCAAAGGACACCGCGACCTGCATATCCCCGAAAAAACGGGCTGAGTCGCGGAATTTCTGTGCAAGATCCAGACAGAGCTGCTCAAATTCCAGCGTATCATCCAGATAGATTGCAATGCCGTCTTTATAGCTTTTGAGAATTACGGTGTTTTTCATGATCATTCTCCTCCCCCAACGACAGTTTCCAGGGAAAGTGCAGTCTGGCTGTCAGTCAGGGCTCCGTTTTCGTCCAGGTCGAAATACACGGTCATCAGCTGCTTGGAAAGCTGGCAGGCGTAGTCGGAGGAATAACCGTTTGCGATACGGATCGCCATAGAGACCTCCGGATTGTCGTAAGGCGCGTAGCCGACGAACAGACCGTGGTTTGGACGGGACTTATCTTCTTCGGCGGTACCGGTCTTGCCGGCAACCTCAACGCCGAAATCCTGATAGTATTTCTTGTTCTGGACAACGCCGCGCATGCCCTGATGGATTGCATTCCAGTAGGACTGTGGCATATCGATCGTATTGCGGACGTTTGCCGAATAATTGACAAGCAGGTTGCCAGAGGTATCCGTCACCTTATCTAAAAGCGTCAGGTCATAGCAGGTACCGCTGTTTTGCAACGGTTGTCACATAACGGGCAAGACCGACGGTGGTGAAGTTGTTGGTACCCTGTCCGATTGCGGATACAACAGACAGTGCGTCGGAAATCTGCGGTTCGGATTCTTCAATTTCAATGCCGGATTTTTCGTTCAGTCCGTACATAGACGCATATTTGGCGAGCTTTTCATTACCGAGATCCTGATCGTATTTATCGCCGTTTAAGCCGAGCTGATAGCCGACCTCGTAAAAAAGACGTTACAGGAGTTCGTGATCGCTTCTGATACATTTAAGCTGCCGTGACCGCTTCTCTTCCAGCATCGGGGCTGATAATCGGAGAAACGGGTAAAAATTCCCGGGCACTCGATTCTTGTCGTCAAATCGATCACATGCTCCATCAGAGCCGCGGTAGACGATACCATCTTAAAGGTGGAACCGGGCGCCGTACGCATCTGGGTCGCATAATTCCACATCGGGCGGGAAAGATCCTCGCCGCTGGAAATCCGCGAATAATATTCTGCGTCGATGCCGTTTGCCAGCCGGTTGTTATCATAGCTGGGATAGCTGACGAGCGCACGCACCTCTCCGGTGTTGACGTCTGTTAAAACGCAGGATGCCGAATACGGGTCGAGAGCAAGCTGTGCCGGGGTAATCTCGAGGTTGCGAATCAGATTTACCATAAAGTTAAAGGCAGAAACACTGCCGGATTTTAATTCGGCGATTTGGTTTTCTGTCGGGTTGATGACATCCTGTTCGATCAGGAGGATGCAGACCTGGGTTCCGGTAATCCGGTTCTGCTCGATCATGTACGGAATCAATTTCTTTAAAAAAGTCTGGCTGTCCAGCTCTTCTAAAATGTAGGAAACCAGCTGCTGATAGACCTCCGAGGAATCGGAATATTTTCCATCCAGGGGAAGCTGGGTCACGTCGATCCAGTTTTTGGAGATCGCGTATTCCAGATATTCCCGGATGCTGATCGTCTCATTGGTCGTCCAGTCGATGTAGGTCTGATCGGTTTTATCTACGCCGGATAAAATATTGTTCTCCGGCAGCAGGTTGTTGATGATATAGCTTTCATATGCCTTATATTCTGCAGGAAGGCTCTGATAAGCGATCGTTCCGGACAAAAGCTCCTCGGAAGCCAGGTAAAGACCTCATCGCGCCGGGATAAAATCGTCTGATAGACGCTGTACTGGGTTTCTCCTTCGACGGCAGCTTCCATTTTGGAAAGCTCGATCACGTTATTTTTAAACAACGCGCTGTATACATTATCGATCGGAATCTTTAGGTTCGCGCTGGAAACATCGGTGGAGTCATAGTTTTTAACGTTGATGATTTTATCTACCAGAATACCGGCAACGAATTTTTCCAGGATATTATAGGCGTCCGCCTGGAGTTTGCTGTCGATCGTCAAGTAAACGTCGTTTCCGGCAGTCGCGTCCACATGGTCAAGCACTTCTACCTCCCGACCCATCCGGTCAACAAAGACCGTCTCATAACCCCTTTTGTTCCCTGCAGATATTCTTCCATGACCTTTTCGATGCCAGCCTTGCCGACGATATCCGTCAGCTCGTATTCTTTGACATCCGGCGCGCTCTTGACGCCGTCCATGCCCTCTTTACTGTTTAATGCGGTCAGCTCGTCCGTCGAGATTTTGCCGGTGTAGCCGAGGATCTGGGAATAATACGGTCCGTCCTTATATTTGCGGATTGTGTCTTCCGCAACGGAAATGCCCTCCAGCTCGTCCTGATTTTCTGCAATTGCGGCAACGGTTTCTTCTGAAACGTCGGTCGCGATTGTAACCGGGATATATTTCTGATATCCGGTGGTTCCCATCGTATACCGGATCGCGATGATGTTGAGCAGTTCTTTTTGGGTATATCCCTCTCCGACTGTAAAGCTGTTTTTATCGTTCGGATCAGTCAGTCCGCCGATCGCGTAACGTTTGGAGCCGGCGAGATATTCGATAATATCCTGCGCAGTTGCATTTTTCTGGCGCTCTTCCAGATCGGAAATCTGGGTGATACCGTAGACGTCAGCGATAAAACGCAGCCTTCTCGAGCCAGTCACGCTGTAGGCAAATTCGCCGTCGCCATCGATATAAATATTGAAATCGCAGCTGATGCTGTCGCCGTTTTCGTCCAGAATATGAAGGACTTTTTGAGGATACCGTTAATTGTGGCATTTTTTCGCTGGATTCATAGACATCCTCGATCGTGACAGAGCTGGAAAGCTCGTTGTAGGCGAGCGCAATGCCGTTTACGTCGTAAATATTGCCTCGCGTGCTTGCAATCGAACGCTCTTTTTTGATTTTTAGTTCAAATTCCTGCTGCTTGTCCTCGCCCTGTACGATCTGCAGCGTGAAAATGCGCTGGAACAAAAGGACTGCCATCACAACAAACATGACGTACAAAAAACGTTCTGGAACTGATAAAATTGATCAGAAATCTCTGAATTTTTTTCAACAATTATTCTGTACTCCCTCGATCCGCACACCAGAGCCATTTGTGCAGCAGCAAAAGCAGCGGATAAAAAATAAATGCAACAACGATGGTGTAAACTGCTTCCGGTAAAATGATATGTAACAGATAGTAACCGATGTCAAGGCGCGCCCGCATCAGAAACATAATCAGATAGCAGACGAAATTGACGCAGAGGTCTGCAGCGGTAATCATCATCAGCGGAAGCTTGATATCTTCGGGATAAAAAAGCCGGTTCGCCTGTCCGCATAAATATCCGACATACAAAAACAGCAGCGCGTAAAAACCGAGCAGGTCTCCGGTAGCACCGTTCTGGGGAAATGAGGCTGACGCCGTTTGCCGCAAACAGATCTGCCAAAGCCCACAGGCAAAGCCTGTCCACATGCCGGCTTTGGATCCCTCCATAAATCCGATGGATGCGACCAAAATGACTAAAAGGTTCGGTTTGATCGAGCCAAACGCAATCCAGGGGCAGACAGAGGTCTGCAAAAGGAAAAAGACCCAGATCAGGGCGGCAACTGTCAGAATTTTTTTCATAGAAAGAAGCCTCCTTTGTCAGTCACCGGTCTGCTGTTTTTGTTCCATCACAACTAAAACCTCGTCCAGATGGGAAAAAATCGACAGCTGGTGTCACCGTTCCGGATTTGGTCAGGTTATTGGAGGAAGTGCTGATCGAATCGATATAGCCGATCAGAATTCCGGGCAGATATTTATCACTGATATTGCTCGTAACGACCTTATCTCCGACTGATACGTTGTTGTCCGGATCGGAAAGCTGGGAAAACAGGATCGTTCCGTCCGACTGTATGGACTGCAGGCTGCCGGATACGATTAAGTTGTTTGAGGTTGCAGGACGGTTGCGCTGACGCTGCTCGTATCGGAAATGATGGAAATAACCTTTGCGTAGTGCGGACCAACAGAAACAACGCGTCCGACCAGACCGCTGCCTGCCATGACGTTATAATCGACCTGTACGCCCTCTTCTTCCCCCTTGTTGATCGTAAACGAAGAAAACCAGTTATCAGTTTCGCTGGAGATGACCCTCGCACCGATCTTGTCATAATCGGAATATGCCTGGTCGAGTTCATATAAGCTGCGCAGGTTATTTAATTCGTAACGATCCTGCTGCAGCTGGTTGTTTTCGATCGTCAGCTGGTCAATCTGCTCCTGCAGATCTTTGTTTAGGGCAAGAACATCCTTTAACTGCGCCAGCTCGTCGGAACGGTCGGATAAGTATCCGCCTATCGTTGCGATCCCGTTCTGGAACGGAACAACGACGTAGCCTGCCGCCTGCTTTAAAACACCTTCGAATACGTTGGTATTAAAGGTAAAAATCAGCAGAAAAGCGCAGACTGCAGTCAGCACAAGCAAAAGCTGTTGGCTTGTAATCGTGATTTTTTTTCGTTTCTTTTTGACTACAGGACTCATTTACCCATCCCTTCAATAGCATATGCTACAGATTTGTAATTGTCCTCTTTCAGGATGCGGCCCATCCCGAGCACGACGCTTTCAAGCGGGCGCTGCGCCTGATTGACCTTTAAACCGGTGGATTTCTGCAGAAGCTCTGCGAAATGGCTGGTCTGGCTGGCACCGCCGGTTAAATAGACACCGTGTTTGAAAATATCGGCACCGAGTTCCGGAGGGGTTCTCTCCAGAATCACTTTTACGCTGTCGATGATGGTGTTGAAGTGCTCTTCCAGGCAGCTGTTGATTAAATCCGTCGGGATTTCACGTTCTACCGGAAGTCCGACTACGATATCGCGGCCGTATACGACAGCGCCCTTGCCCTCTTTTTCGAGATCGCCGATGGACTGACGGATCGTTGCGGCTGTTTTCTGACCGATCAGAAGGTTAAATTCACGGCGTACGGTCTGGCGAACCGCTTCGTCGAATTTCAAGCCGCCGGTTTTGATCAGTCTGCTCAGCACGATGCCACCGAGGGAAAGAATGGAAACCTCCGTCGTATCGTAGCCGATATCCACAACCAGGACACCCTGGGAATTTTTTACGTCGATGTCCATGCCGAGGCCGTCCGCAATTGCCTTTTTCCACGACCATGATCTTGCGTGCTTTGACGTTCGCATCCTTGATCAGATCATAAAACGCGCGCTTCTCCACTTCCGTGATATCGGTCGGGACTGCAATATAGAAATCTGCCGGACGGATATTTCCTTTGGACATATCGGAAATAAACAGATGAATCAGCCGTTCCATGTTGTTGATATCCGCGATGACACCGTTGGAAAGCGGATGGCTGATCTGAATATTTGCCGGGGCTTTTTCATACATTTCATAAGCGGAATTACCGTAGGCAAATATGTTCTTTTTATTTTCGATGGCGATCATATTCTTTTCCATCATGACTGAATCGTCGGAAAGACTGTAGATTTTGATATTGCTCGTTCCGAGATCGATTCCGTATGCGCAATTTGGCACCATGTTATTCTCCTTCCTTAGATCAGCCCTGCCTGACGGAAACTGAAAAAATCCGAATCACCGACAATGATATGGTCGGTCAGGCAAAGCTGCATCATCCCGCCAAGCATAGCAAGGCGCTTTGTAAGTTCTTTGTCCTCGGGGCTCGGAGTAACGTCCCCGCTGGGATGGTTGTGCAGTAAGAGGAAGCTGACAGCCCCGACGCGCAGCGCCTGCAGAAAAATTTCGCGCGGAGAAACGAGCGCCGCATCAATGGTCCCAATCGAGAGAAGCTTTTCCCTGATCAGGCAGCCTTTGCCATCTAGCAACAGCAGAATCGTGCGTTCGAGCATACCGCCGTCCTCTTCAAATATCGGCCTGCAATAGTCTGCCGCCGTTGCCGGGTCCGGAAAGGCGGGAAGCTTTTTGCGCTGCCCGAGGGCAATCCTTCTTGCCAGTTCAAAAATGCAGCAGATCCGCACGGCTTTTACTTCGCCGATTCCCCTGATCTGCTGCAGCTGGTTGCAAGATAAGCTGGAAAGTCCCAAAAGTCCGCTTCGGGAACCGAGCGGCAGGGAGAGCACCTGCTCTGCCAGCGCGAGCGCCGGACAATCCCGAAACGCCTGCGGGGCGTCCGGTCCGGATCAGGCCCTGTACGCAGCATAATCGCCAGAAGTTCGGCGTCTGATAAAGGATTCTGCCCCTTTTTTGCAGAAATTTTTCATACAGGGAGACGGTCAGAAGCTGTCAGCTGTGTTTCTTTTTGGATACTTTCATTTGGTTTGTCCTCCATTTTCCTCTCTCCATGAAAATGCAGGACAGCATGCTCTTTGTCTCCCTGAGCTTTTATCATATTAACATAATTTTTTTTCTGTATAGAAAGAAAAGGCACTTTTTTTGCACCGTCCGACAGCAGGCGATTATTTCTGACACAAAATGGAAGAAACGACGCCCTTTTTGACGCACTGCTGCAGGGATTTCAGGATGCCGAATTTTGCGTGCTGCCAGGTCAGTCCGCCCTGAAAATATACGGCGTAGGGAGGCTTGATCGGACCGTCTGCGGACAGCTCGATGGAAGCGCCGGATACAAATGCCCCCGCCGCCATGATGACCTGACTGTCATAGCCGGGCATATCCCACGGCTCCGGGGTAACGAAGCTGTCTACCGGGGCAGCGTACTGAATACCTTCACAGAAGGAAATCAGTCCTTCCGGCGTGCCGAATTCGATCGCCTGAATGATATCGTAGCGGGGGGCGTCCCCGGAGGGAACGACCTTAAAGCCGAGCTTTTCATAGAGGTTCGCCGCAAAAATCGCACCCTTTAATGCGCCTGCGGTGACGGTCGGTGCCAGGAACAGTCCCTGATAAAAAGGAAGGAAGCACCTGCAGCGATGCGCCGACTTCTCTTCCGAGTCCGGGAGAGGTTAAACGAAAGGCAGCATTTTCCACGCAGTTCTTTTTGCCGACGATATAGCCGCCGATCGGTGCAAGTCCGCCGCCGGGATTTTTGATCAGAGAGCCAACGCACATATCTGCACCGACGTCTGTGGGTTCGATTGTCTGGGTGAATTCGCCGTAGCAGTTATCTACCATGCAGATGATGTCCGGCTTGATGCTTTTGAGAAAAGCAATCAGCTCGCCGATCTGCTCTACGCTCAGAGTCGGTCTGGTCTGATAGCCCTTGGATCGCTGGATCGTTGCGAGTTTAGTATTCGGATGGATGGCGTTTCTAATGCCCTCCCAGTCAAATGAACCGTCCTCTTTTAAATCGACCTGACGGTAGCTGATGCCATATTCTTTCAGGGAACCACGGGATTTTCGGATGCCGATAACCTCTTCGAGGGTGTCATAAGGCTTTCCCAACAGGGGATAACAGTTCGTCTCCCGGTCTTAAATTGCTCATCAGCGCGAGCGCGAGCGCGTGTGTTCCACAGGTGATCTGAGGACGCACCAGGGCTGCCTCGGTATGGAACAGGGACGCATAAACTGCTTCCAGCGTGTCTCTGCCGATATCGTTATAGCCGTAGCCGGTTGTGCCAAGCAGGCAGGCTTCACTGACACGACAGTCCTGCATTGCCTTTAATACCTTCAATTGATTGTATTCTGCTGTTTTGTCGATCTCGTCAAATCGGTCTTTTAAAGAAACAAGGGTCTGTTCCCCGTATTCATACTTCGGGGGGAAATTCCCATCGCGGTATACATATTCTGCATCATTGTTTTAACTCCTCTGCTTTTGTAATCAAAAACTGTAAAATACTATTTTCATCTGGAAAGTTCTGCCTGTCAACCCATGTCACACATTTTTCCCGGCGAAACCAGGTCAGCTGGCGCTTTGCAAAGTGCCGGGTATCGCGCTTAATCAGATAAACTGCGCGTTCGAGGTCATATTCGCCCTCCAGGTAAGCCAGGATTTCCTTATAACCAAGTCCCTGCATCGACACCATCCCTCTGTGACAGCCTTCCTGCTGTAGCCCTTTGACTTCTTCCACCAGTCCGTCTTTTAACATCTGGTCGACGCGGCGGTCAATCCGTTCATAGAGTTTTGCGCGGTCATCCGTCAGGACAAAATAATAAAACCGATAGGCGGCGTCCCGCTGATGCTGCGCTTCATTATGCGCAGAAATCTTCCCGCCGGTCTGTTCGTGGTATTCGAGCGCCCGGATGACGCGCTTTACGTTGTTTTCGTGGATTTCTTCCGCTGCTTTCGGGTCAGCCCTGTACAAGCAGCTCATGCAGCGCATGTGCGCCGTTTGTTCTGGCATATTCTTCCAGCCGGTTTCGCAGCGACGTATCCTCTGCGTGCTCGGTAAAGTCGATATCATATAAAACGGACTGGATGTAAAAGCCTGTCCCGCCGACAAGAATCGGGATTTTATGACGGCTTAAAATATCTGAAATCGCTTCTTTTGCCAGCTTTTGAAACAGCACGACATTGAAATCCTCATCCGGGTCGAGCACGTCGATTAAATGATGGCGATCCCTTGCATTTCCTTGGTGCGCACTTTGGCAGAGCCAACATCCATGCGCCGGTACACCTGCATGGAGTCGGCGGAAATAATTTCACCGTTCACCGCCTTTGCAAGGGCAACAGACAGGGCCTGTTTTTCCGACAGCGGTCGGACCTGTCAGGATGACGAGGGGCGGCTTTGAGGGCGCACTGCCTGCGCTGGGGCAGTTTTGAATGTTGAGTCCGGTGTCGGGAGAACCTTTTCATTATTCGCTACGCTGCAGGCAGAAGGTTGTATCTTTTCCATAAAATTTTATCTCTCCAAATTGAAAGCTATATCTCCCAGTTCTATCTTCGGGGATCGAATTCCCATTACACGATTCGCTTGAATTTGCGTTCCAGCTCCTGCTTTGTCATCACAATCATTGTCGGGCGGCCGTGCGGGCAATGATACGGATTATCGAGGGTCAGAAGCTGCTCCAACAGTTCCTGCATTTCGGCAAGGCTTAAACGATTATTGCCCTTGACCGCAGATTTACAGGCCATCGTAGCGATACGTTCTGCAATCGCGGTCGGTGCATTCGGAGTCCTGACCGGTTCCCAGCTCATCCAGAATATCCTGTAAAAAACTCTGCCTCGCAGTGTCCGTACAGATCGCAGGGAACTGCGCGCATCGCATAGGAACTGCCGCCGAAGGAATCGATTTCAAAGCCGAGCTGTTCGAAATACTCCTGATACTGTTCCAGAAGCGCTGCTTCAGCGCCCGTGAGTGTTACGATCAAAGGCGGCATCAGGTTCTGACTGACGGGCTGTTTGTCGTGAAATCGTTTCATGAGCATTTCGTATTTTACCTTTTCATGCGCCGCATGCTGGTCGATCAGGATCATTTTATCATGATACACGGCGATCCAGTACGTGTCAAAGATCTGACCGATAAGCTGGTATTCGTCCACCGCCTTGCGGCTAAGGATTTTTTCATCAAATAAATTCAACTGCTCTGATTTTGCAATGTCAGGCGCCTGTGTCTCATATGCGATTCGATTCTCACGGACAGCCTGTTCGAAAGCGTTTTTTCTCAAACGGCTGCGGCGGAAGAATCGCCGAATGGTGCTGCCTCTGTGGGGAAACGCCGACGTTTTCTGATGTGCCAATCCCTGCACCGGTAGAAGAAACGGGATCTGCCGTAGCTTTGGAAAGCGAATCGCTGGCAACAGATTCTTCCTCTGTCCTTTGTGTGGACAAACCTTCCATGGCTGTATCAAGCATATTGACTTTATCAGTCAAAGCTCGGATAGTTGGCTTATTTATGCTATTTTCTACACTTTGGCTGCTTGTGGTTGTTGACCTGACAGGTCGGCTCTTTGTATAAGTTGACCATATCGGTCGATCGCTGCTTTGCCGAATCCGGCATCGGTGCTGCTGCCTGGACATCCTTACGCTCCTGCTGGCGATGTCCAGTCGGAATGCCGGAGGAAAGGAGCTTTTGTGTGAGACTGACGGCAGTTTGCTTAGATGCCTGCGCACCGCTTTTTTCCCGTCCTTTGTCGTCATCCAGTACAACCTGCGGATCATCTCCCCGGTCGTGCAGTGCTTTCTGCACCTGCTTTCCAGAAAATCGAACACCCTGCGGTTATCCGAAAAGCGCACTTCCATTTTGATGGATGGACGTTGACATCTACCTGTTTTGTGTCGATCTGCAGATGGAGGTATGCCATCGGAAATTTATGCTGCATCAGATAGGCCTGATAGCCGCTCTCCAATCCTTTGAGAGCACCTGGCTTTGATATAGCGGTTGTTGACAAAGAAAAACTCGAAATTGCGATTCGGGCGTACCAGCTGCGGACTGCCAAGGAACCCTTTTACAGAAAATCCGTTGCCGAAAGCCTCAAACGGAAAAATTTCCTTTGCGATTTCGCGGCCGTAAATCCGATAGATGACCTCCTTTAAATCTCCGCTGCCGGATGTGGAAAAACGGGTCTGGCGGTTGATCTGGAACGTAAAGAAATATCCGGTCTGGAAAGCGCCATGTGCTCCATCAGATCTGCAATGTAGCCGCCCTCCGTCGCCGGCGTTTTTAAAAACTTCTTACGGGCGGGTGTGTTATAGAACAAATCGCGTACAAGGATCGTCGTGCCCTCCGGCGCACCGATTTCCGAAAAATCCGCTTCCCGCTCGCCTTCGATGCAATAGCGAACGCCAACTAAAGAATCCTTCGTGCGCGTGATCAGCTCGACCATCGAAACGGCGCAGATGCTGGAAAGCGCCTCCCCTCGAAACCCCAGGCTATGAATCCGGCTCAAATCCTCTACGTTGCGGATTTTGCTCGTCGCATGGCGTAAAAAGGCTTTCCGGATCTGCGCCTTTTCAATTCCGGAGCCATTGTCCGTAACCCGGATAAACGAAGTTCCGCCATCCTTGATTTCGACCGTGACAGCGGTTGCACCCGCATCACAGGCATTTTCCACCAGCTCCTTGACCACACTGGAGGCGTTCCACCACTTCTCCCGCTGCAATCTGGTCAATGGTTTTATTGTCCAGAACCATAATTTCAGCCATATGTAAAATTCCCCCTTATCCGTTTCCCCAGCGGTTTTTAAGCTTGTTCTGCAGCCGATAAAGCGTGTTGAGCGCATCGAGCGGCGTCAGCGTCTGGATGTCGACGTTTTTTAATTCCTCGAGAACGTCCTCATCCTTGACCGTATCAAAGAGGGAAAACTGTTCCAAATCCACTTCATCGTAATGCTTTTGTTTCTTTGCCGTCGTGTCTGTATCCACGGAAATGCTCTGTACTTTTTCTGTAATGTCGTTGTCGGAAAGCTGCTTGACGATTTCCTTTGCGCGGTCGATAACCATATCCGGGACACCTGCAAAGCCGAGCCACCTGAATGCCGTAGCTCTTATCTGCGCCTCCCTTGATGATTTTACGCAAGAAAACGATATCGTCGCCCTTTTCCTTGACCGCGATACAGTAATTGTTGACGTTGCCGATCTTGCCTTCCAGCTCGGTCAGCTCGTGATAATGCGTTGCAAACAGCGTCTTTGCCCCCAAAAAGCTTTCGGTTACTGATGTGCTCGATCACCGCCCAGGCGATGGAAAGACCGTCAAATGTCGACGTGCCTCTGCCGATTTCATCCAACACAAGAAGGCTTTTGGACGTTGCGTTGCGCAGAATATTTGCGACTTCGTTCATCTCGACCATAAAGGTAGACTGACCGCTGGCCAGATCATCCGATGCGCCCACGCGGGTGAAAATCCGGTCGACAATGCCGATATTTGCCGTTTTTGCCGGCACAAAGCTGCCGATCTGGGCGAGCAGCACGATCAGTGCGGTCTGACGCATATAGGTGGATTTTACCAGCCATATTGGGGCCTGTGATAATCGCAATGCAATGCTTCTGGTTATCCAGATAGGTGTCATTGGAAATGAACATATCGTGGTCGGTCATCTGTTCAACAACGGGGTGCCGGCCGTCTCGGATATCGATTACGCCCTTTTCATTCAGGACCGGGCGGACATAGTGATTTCGCTCCGCAACAAGTGCAAGGGAGGCAAAGACATCCAGGCGGGCAATTGCCTTTGCCGTGCGCTGGATACGTTCGATCTGCGCGGCAATCTGCTCCCGCACGCTGCAGAATTTATCATATTCCAATCCCGTCAGCTTGTCTTCGGCATTCAAAATCATATCCTCAAGTTCTTTTAACCGTGGCATGGAATAACGCTCCGCGTTTGTCAGCGTCTGCTTACGCACATAATCGTCCGGCACCATATCCTTATAGGAATTAGTGACTTCCAGATAATAGCCGAATACCTTGTTATATTTGATTTTGAGGTTTTTGATCCCGGTGCGTTCCCGTTCCTGCTCTTCCAGCTCTGCCAGCCAGGTTTTGCCCTCTGTTTTGGCAGCGCGCAGCTGGTCGATCGTCTCGTCGAAGCCCTCTTTGATCATGCCGCCCTCACGGATGGAAATCGGAGGCTCTTCGACAATTGCCTCTTCGATCAGCGTGCACAAATCCTGCAATGCGTCGATATCGTTTTCGATTTTTACCAGCTCCTCGGAATGAAAATCCTCCAGCACGCTTTTGATCGGCGGCAGCATCTGCATGGAATTACGGAATGCGATCAGATCCCTCGGGTTCGCTGTTTTGTAGCTGACTTTACCCAGCAGGCGTTCCAGATCGTAAACCGCGTTTAAATATTCGCGGATTTCTTCGCGGGACATTGGATTTTTCAGCAGCTCGTCGACCGCGTCCAGGCGCAGGTTCATCTCCTTCTTCGCAATCAGTGGCTGCTCGATCCAGCTGCGCATCATGCGAGCACCCATGGCGGTTTTCGTCTTGTCCAGAACCCATAACAGGGAACCGCGCTTTTGCTTTTCGCGCAGCGTTTCCGTCAGCTCAGATTCCGGCGTGTGGAGGAATCCAGCAGCATGTATTTGTTCGTCAGATACGGATCGATATGGGTAAAATGCGCCAGACTGGTTTTCTGTGTGTCATACAGATACTGCATCAGACCGCCTGCCGCAATCAGGCCGTTCGCAAATTCCTCGAGGCCAAGACCGATCAGCGAAGAGACATGGAAATGCTTCTGCAGGCATTTGCGGCACAAATCTTCATCAAAATAGTGCGGATCGAGGGAATAAACCGTGATATGCAGACGGTTTCTCAGATCTTCGATATCCACACCGCTCATCAAAAACGCGTCGTTGCAGATGATTTCCGACGGGTGATATTTGTTGATTTCATCCAGCAGCTTTTTGGCGTCCTCCACCTCGGTCACATAATAGTCCCCGGTTGTGACATCCGCGATGGATAGCCCTGTTTTTCCGGTAAAATAGGCAACGCACATCAGATAATTGTTTTGGATTCCTCCAGCGCCTGAACGTCTAAGTTGGTGCCGGGGTGACGATGCGCACGACATCCCGCTTTACCAGTCCTTTTGCGAGCTTCGGGTCTTCCATCTGTTCACAGATCGCTACTTTATAGCCTTTGGAAACCAGTCTGTCCAGATAGCTCTCCACTGCATGATAGGGAACTCCGCACATGGGGGCACGTTCTTCCAGACCGCAGTTTTTTCCGGTCAGCGTAATTTCCAGCTCTTTCGACGCGGTCAGTGCATCGTCAAAGAACATTTCATAAAAATCGCCCAGACGGTAAAAAAGAATGCAGTCCGGATACTGTTTTTTCGTTTCCAGATATTGCTGCATCATCGGTGTTAATTCCGCCATCGGTATGTATTCTCCTTTTTCAAGTCAGAATTTCAAAACTTCTGTCAGTTCTTTCGAACAGGGTAACTGTTCAGTACCCTCACAGTTACGCGCAAAAATCCATTCCAAATCGGCTGTGCCGATAGGATTTTTGCCTTCTAGTTCAAGTTTTCTTACGGTCAGCGCAGTAAATGCGCAGACCTACTGAACAGTTACCGAACAGGTAACATTATAATGTTGCCGAATCCTTTCACAGCGTTTTCATGTCCGCATGGACGCTCTTCCGAACGATAAAAAAGCAGATGACCTGCATGAGAATCGTCAGAATCCAGGACACCGGATAGGATAGGAACAAGATATCCAGAGAACGGTGATACGGGAAAATCCAGAAAATCCAGACAATTCGCGTTCCGACAGTTCCTATAATCGATAAAATCATGGGCACGGCAGAACGTCCCATCCCGCGCAGCGCGCCCGGAATCAGATCCATAATTCCGCATAAAAAGTACGTCACGGTCGTAAAGCTCAGAATCTCAACGCCGCACGAAATAACCGCAGAACTCTCCGTATAGATCCGCAGAAGCTGTGGTCCGAAAAACCATGCACAGCAGCCCATGGTCAGGAAAACGCACAGGATAAAATCAGACAGTCGATTAAAACGCGGTCCATCCGCTTCGTTTTTCCCGCGCCGTAATTCTGGCTGGTAAAACTCATGCACGCCTGCGTCACAGAGTTGACTGAAGTGTATAAAAATCCGAAGATATTGTTCGCCGCGGTGTATCCTGCCATTGCAACCGAGCCAAAGGAATTAACGGAGGACTGCAGCAGGACGTTGGAAAAGTTGATGACGGTGCTCTGAATTCCTGCCGGGATTCCGACCTGGAAAATCTGGAGGACATAGATGCTCTTGAGACCCAGCTTCGAAAAGCGGAATTGATAACAGCCCTGCGTCCGATACAGGCAGCTCAAAACCATAATACAGGAAAGCAGCTGGGAAATGACAGTTGCAATCGCAACGCCTTCTACCGCCATATGGAAACAGATGACCAAAATCATATTTAAGCCTGCATTGACCAGTCCGGACACAACTAAAAATAACAGCGGACGTTTTGTATCCCCCACTGCCCTTAAAATAGCCGCACCATAATTATAAAGCATGAAAAAAGGCATGCCGATAAAATAAATTTTCATAGAGGGCTGCCAGATCGATGACGTCGTCCGGCGTCCCCATCCATTCGAGGGCTGTCCTGGAAAAGAATAGTCCGGCAAATGCCATCAAAATTCCGCTGATCAAAGCGAGCGTCAGGGAGCTATGTACTGTTTCCGACATTTCCCGCTCCTTCCCGGCTGCATAATAGCGGGCAGCGAGGACATTGGAGCCTAAGGAAATGCCGATAAAAAGGTTGGTAAATACATTGATGAGGGCGGTTGTAGAACCGACTGCCGCCAATGATTCGCTTCCGGCAAATCGGCCGACTACAATAATGTCGACCGCATTGAACATCAGCTGTAAAATACCGGAAAGCATTAACGGAATGGAGAAGGAAATCAGCTTGTCCATCAGCGTTCCGTTGCACATATCGATTTCAAAGCTTTTTGTCTGTTTCATTTTGTTTCTTCCACCCTGTGCCCCGTGTAATAAAAAGCCGTGGCACTCTTCCAGCTTCACCGGTACGATCTGCCCGATTAAGTCAGCGCTTCCGGGAAAATGTACAATCGTGTTATTGGACAGCCTTCCGGTGACGAGAGAAAGCATCCTGTTCGTTTACTTCTTCCACAAGGGCAGTAAGGGTCTGGCCCTGCAGGCGTGCGACCTGTTTGCGTGCAGTTTCCTGAACTGCCTCCAGCACACGGTCAAAGCCCGCGTGAACCTCTTCTTCCGGAACCTGCTCCATCGCCGCTGCGGGGGTTCCGGTCCGGACAGAATAGATAAAGGTAAACGCGTTGTCAAAACCAACCTTACGGATCACGTCGATGGTATCGTCCACGTCCTCTGCTGTTTCTCCCGGGAAGCCGACCATGATATCTGTCGTCAGCGAAATATCGGGGATTTCGCGGCGGATTTTGGCTGCAAGCTCCAGATACTGTTCTTTCGTATATAACGGCGGTTCATCGCCTTTAAAATCTTCGTAGAGCCGGACTGCAGCGGAAGGTGCAGATGTCTGCAGATCTTATCCGAGTTTTTCATGACCTCGATCAGCTCGTCGGAAAGATCCTTCGGATGGGATGTCATGAAGCGGATGCGCTTGATTTTATCGATTTTTTCTACTTCCTGCAAAAGCTGTGCGAAGGAAATTTCATCTTCCAGGTTTTTGCCGTAGGAGTTGACGTTCTGACCAAGCAGCATGATTTCCACAACGCCATCGTCTGCGAGCTTTTCGATCTCCTGCAAAATTTCCTTCGGGCGTCTGCTCTTTTCGCGTCCGCGGACATACGGAACGATACAGTAGGTGCAGAAATTGTTGCAGCCGAACATGATATTGATGCCGGATTTAAACGGATATTTGCGCTCTACCGGGAGGTCTTCCACGATCTGATCGGAATCCTTCCAGATGTCGATGATCATGCCGCTGCTTTCAAACATGCGGCATAACAGCTCTGCAAATTTGAAAATATTGTGCGTGCCGAATATCAAGTCAATGAACCGATAGCTTTTCTTTAGTTTATCAATCACGTTCTGCTCCTGCATCATACAGCCGCACAACGCGATCTTTTTGTGGGGATTTTTGCGCTTCATACTGTTGCAGAAGCCAAGCCTGCCGTATACACGCTGGTTGGCATTATCGCGCACGGTGCAGGTATTGTAGATGACAAAGTCTGCCTCCTCACTGTCGCTTAAGGTGTAGCCGACCTGTTCCAGAATGCCGGAAAGCTTTTCGGAGTCGCGGGCATTCATCTGGCAGCCAAAGGTCACGACGTCGGCGGTCAGGGGATGTCCTGCAAGTTCCTCCTGCTCCTTTACATACTGTCTGCATTTGGCGATAAAATAATACTGACGCTCCGGTTCCGATACAGGGGGCTCCTGGGTCAGATCTATGCTGTTAAAGTCAATGTTTTCGTACATCATAAGGGAAGTTGTGTTTCCTTTCCGTTCTTTATATTGTGGTAATCTCACTCTGCGTACAGTGCAGCGATATTTTTCAAAATTTCCACGCAGCTCTCAAGGGATTCCACGCAGGCGTACTCATAGCGTCCGTGATAGTTTAAGCCGCCGGTGCACAGGTTCGGGCAGGGAAGTCCCATAAAGGACAGGCGCGCGCCGTCTGTTCCGCCGCGGATCGGTACGATGGTGGGTGTTACGCCTGCTTCTTCCATCGCGCGCACCGCATTGTCGATCAAATGTGCGTTTTCCGGCAGAATCTTTTCCTTCATGTTATAATAGCTGTCCTTTAAATCCACCGTAAAGAGTTTTTTACCGTATTTCGCATTTAAAAAGTCCGCGCACTGTAAAAAAGAAGCGCTTCTTCTGCTCGAATTTTTTTTCCATGTTGTGGTCACGAATAATATAGTCGACTACAACGTGATCAACGCTTCCTGTGATGGAATCCGGATGGTAGAAACCTTCATAGCCATCTGTTGCAGACGGGTTTTCGTGTACCGGCAGAAGGTTTTGAAACTCCTGTGCCAGCAAAATCGCGTTGAGCATTTTATTTTTTGCGCTGCCGGGATGGACGCTGTGTCCGTCGATGATGAGCCTTGCACCGGCTGCGTTGAAGTTCTCGTATTCCAGCTCGCCCAAATCGCCGCCGTCCACGGTATAGGCATAGTCTGCGCCAAAGCCCTCTACGTCGAAGAAGTCTACGCCGCAGCCGACTTCTTCATCTGGGGTAAAGCCGATGCGAATTTTGCCGTGTACGAGGTTTTTGTTGGATAAAAGCTCCTGTGCCATCGTCATAATCTCCGCAACGCCAGCCTTATCATCTGCCCCCAGCAGAGTGTTGCCGTCGGTTACGATTAAGTGCTTTCCGACAAAATGAGCAAGCTCCGGGTTTTCCTTTTCGGTCAGGACGATATTTTTTTCAGCATTTAAGACAATATCCCCGCCTTCATAGGCAACGACTCTCGGATTGACATTTTCGCCGGAAACCGCCGGAGACGTATCCATATGGGAAATAAAGCCGATGACAGGCGCTGTTTTTCCTTCCGGAAGATTGGAGGAATCGTCGCGTACACATAGCAGTGTGCTTTGTCATATACGACATCCTGCGCGCCCATATCGTTGAGCTCCTGTGCCAGAAGGGAGGCGAGGTTTCTCTGCTTGTCTGTGCTCGGGACGGTCGTTGCGCCATCCTGGGACTGCGTGTCAATTTTACATAACGAAGAAATTTATCCAATACGGTACTCATAATTGATTCCTTTCCGGCTGCAGCATTTTGTTCATAAAAGCAGCCTGCCGTTTATGCGGCAATGTATTTTGGTGTAACGACATTTCCGGATACCGCAAACGGGTCTTCCAGATATTATCCGACGTTATACGCTGCTTAGCTACGAGTCTGTCCATTTCCGCGAATTGTGTATTTGTAGCTGGTCAGCTCCTTTAAGCCCATCGGACCTCTCGCATGGAGCATCTGGGTGCTGATGCCGATCTCTGCGCCAAAGCCAAACTCAAAGCCGTCCGTAAATCGGGTCGATGCGTTGACATAGACGCAGGCGGCGTCCACCTGATCCAGAAATGTCCGGGCATGCGCTTCGTTGTTCGTGATGATTGCTTCGGAATGTCCGGTGTTGTAGCGGTTGATATGCCCGATTGCTTCTTCCAGGCTGCTGACCGTCTTTACAGACAGCTTGAGCGCCAGATATTCTGTTCCGTAGTCGGCTTCTGTTGCAGGCACGCAGCCGTCGATCTCTAAAAACGCGCGGTCATCCGCATGGATTTCGACGTCCTTTTCCCGCAGCGCCTGATAGAGCTTTGGCAGGAAGCTATCGCAGATCGACTCGTGGATGACAAGGGATTCGCAGGCATTGCAGACGCCGACGCGCTGTGTGTTTGGCATTTAAAATAATACGGATCGCCATATCGAAGTCCGCGTCCGCATCGACATAAATGTGACAGTTGCCAGTCCCGGTTTCGATGACCGGGACAGTGCTGTTTTTCCACGACCATTTTGATCAGTCCTGCCCCGCCGCGCGGAATTAAGACATCAATAGATTCGTTTAATCGCATCATCTCCTGCGTCACTGCCCGGTCAGTCGATGGGATCAGCTGCACTGCTGTCTCCGGGATGTTACACTGTGCCAGCGCGCGGTGCAGGCTTTTTTCGATTGCGAGATTGGAGAAAATTGCATCGCTGCCGCCTTTCAAAATTACGGCATTTCCGGCTTTAAAGAACACAGACCGAACGCATCTGCCGTCACGTTGGGACGGGATTCGTAGATGATTCCGATGACGCCGAGGGGAACACGGCGTTTGCTGATGACAAGACCGTTTGGACGGGTGAGGGTATCCAGAATCTCTCCGACCGGATCGGGAAGCGCAGCGACCTGGCGAAGCCCTTCTGCCATGTCAGAAATCCGCTTCTGCGTCAGGGAGAGCCGGTCAAGCAGCCCTTCCGGCATGCTGCGGCTGCGTCCGGCTTCCAGATCCTTTGCATTTTCTGCAAGAATGTCTGCTGCGTCCGCTTCCAGACATTCTGCCGCTGTAAACAGCGCCTTATTCTTGGTATCCGTATCAAGCCCGGCAAGGATGTAGCGGGTTGCTTTTGCCTGTTTTCCGATTTCTTTCAGATCAGCCATCTATAAGGTTCCCTCCCCTTTATCGTCGTTCTGTAACAATCAAATCCATGTTGATATCATGCGGTTTTTGCCCATCCAGTATCTCGAACAGCTGGCAGGAAAAGCAGAGCCCGACAAGATAAGGTCTGTCGGCAGCAGGAATTTTACCAAGATAGCGGTCATAAAAGCCCTTTCCGTAGCCAATGCGTGCGCCGGATCGATCAAAGGCAAGTCCGGGAGCGGTCAAAAGCGTCGGAATTGAAGCATCCGTCAAAAAGCGCTTTGTCTGTCCGGGCGGCTCCAAAATATGCTGGTAGCCGGGCGCAAGCTCTGCTCTGTCTGTAATTCGGAAAAACTCCATCTGATTGCCAAGAACCTTAGGAAGAAAAACTTCCTTTCCTGCTGCCAGCGCAGCATCAATGAGAAGTCCGGTCGATACCTCTGATCCATAGGAGGCATACAAAAGTACCTGTTTTTGCCTGCTTCCAGACAGCTGTTGCCATCAGATTTTCTGCGATTTCCCTGCTTTTGTGGAAACGGCTCTCTTCCGAAAGCTGTTCCCTGTTCTGTTTTCCGAGTGCTCTGTTACTGCGCGTTTTTTGATCCATAGCGTTCGCCAAGGTTTTCGATCGAACCGTCCTCATCCTGGACGTTGATGTTATTTAACTGATTCCGCAGATTCTGGCGGACGTTGTCAATATATTCCTTCCGGAGCAACGCCTGTTCAGATTTTTCTGCTTCAGTCAGACCTTCCGATGATTTTGATTTTTTATAAAGCTCGTTGATCCGGGCAATTTTCTGTTCCAGTGTCATGTTTTCCTCTCATTTCTGCGCACGTTTTTTTCGCATATCGAGTTTGTGTCAAGTGTGCGCAGACACAAAGCTCTGGCTTCTGTTTGCTCAGCCCCGCTCACGGCAGCTGTGCAGGTTCTCTACGAAATCCGGCAGATCGAAGGCATCCTGCTTTTCTGCCAGAAACAGCGTTCCATAATTCTCCCCGTCGATGATCCGGTGGATAATCCGGACATCCTTGCTGTTCGCAATCACCATATCAGCTCCGCTTGCGGTAGCGATGGTGGCAGCAGTCAGCTTGGTTGACATGCCGCCGGTTCCAACGCCGCTGCCGGTGGTGGATTTGCCCATCCGCAGGAAAAGATTCGTCCAGATGCTCGACCGTTTCAATGAAATTCTGCATCCGGATTTGCCCGCGGATCATCGGTATAAAGTCCATCGATATCCGATAAAAGAATCAGCAGGTCTGCGCCGATCATCGAAGCGACAATGGCGGAAAGCGTGTCGTTATCGCCAATCTCGATTTCGTGCGTTGCGACGGTATCGTTTTCATTGACGATGGGGATGACGCCCATCCGAAACAACTCTTCAAAGGTGTTCTGCGCGTTGATGCGGTTGATATCGTTGGAAATCGTCTGACGCGTCATCAGAATCTGCGCCGTCACCTGATTATATTCTGCAAAATTTTCTGATAAGTCATCATCAGGCGTGCCTGACCGACTGCCGCCACATGCCTGCTTGACTGCGATCGGATGCTCCTGCAGCTGCTCCGGCGTCAGATGCACCGCCTTTTTGCCTTGGGCGATAGCGCCGGACGAAACGAGCACAACGTCCTTTCCCTGATTTTTCAGATTGCACAGCTCCCGCACCAGAACCTCCAGGCGGATATAATCCATATCGCCGGTTTCGGTATGCTGCAGGGAAGAGGAACCGATTTTGATGACAACTCTCCGTTTCTTTTTCAGCAGGTTTCGTCTGGTATCCATGTCTGTATCTCCTCTTTTGGTCATTTGCCGGTTTCGGAAAATGGAGCGTAACAGAAAGCGATTGCTTCGGCAACCCGCACGCCGTCCATCGCCGCAGAAGTAATGCCGCCCGCATAGCCTGCACCCTCTCCGCAGGGATAGACCCCCCGGATATTTGCCTGCAGTGTGTCATCGCGGACAATCCGCACCGGTGAGGATGTCCGGCTTTCGATGCCGGAAACGACTGCATTTGCATCGTCAAAACCGGGAATCCTATGTCCGAACTGCTCCATTCCTTCGATAAACGCTTCCGACAGGCTGTCCGGCAGCACGCTTTTTACGTCTGCAAACGTCCACTGTCCCTTGATTGCAGGGACAAATTCCGTCGGGATATGTCCGGTCGTTGCGGTATCCGAAAAATCTCCGTAACGCTCTACCGGGATTTTCCCACATCCGGCAGAAAATGCCTTTTCTTCCAGCCTGCGCTGAAATCCGATTCCGGCGAGCGGTTCGTCCGAACCGTAATCTGCAGGCGTAACGGAAACAATGATTGCACTGTTTGCATTTGCACCGTTTCTGCCGCTGTAGCTCATGCCGTTTACCGCAATGCGTCCCGGCTCGCTGCTGGCGTTGACCACATAACCGCCAGGACACATGCAGAACGAATAAACGCCTCTGCCGCCGGAAGTCCTTGCCGTCACCTTATATGGAGCAGCGCCTAACGAATCCGGATGTAGTGTTCCATATTGGGACTGGTTGATCAGCTCCTGTGGGTGCTCTACGCGCAATCCAACTGCAAAGGCTTTGGCTTCCATATGAAGTCCGCTTTCATACAGTTTAAAAAACGTATCCCGCGCGCTGTGTCCGATCGCAAGCACGGCGGTCTCGGTGTCGATCACAGAGCCATCCGAAAGGATAACGCCGGTCAGCGCTCCGTTTTCTGTACGGAAGGTTTCTACGCGGCTTTCAAAACGGACTTCTCCGCCGAGCTGTATGATTTTTTTCCGCATCTGTTTTACGACATTGGACAGAACATCTGTCCCGATATGCGGCTTTGCATCGTAGAGAATTTCCGGCTGCGCGCCGTTTTCTACAAAAATCGAAAGGACATGTCTGCCACGTCCGTCTTTATCTTTGATCAGAGTGTTCAATTTGCCGTCTGAAAACGTGCCTGCGCCGCCCTCTCCAAACGAAACGTTGGATTCCGGGTTTAAGGGTCCGCCGTTCCAGAAAGCTTCGACATCTTTTTTGCGCGCTTCCACGTCCTTTCCTCGTTCCAGCAGAATCGGACGATAGCCGTTTTGTGCGAGCATGTAGCAGCAAAACAGACCTGCAGGACCGCTTCCGATAATCACGGGGCGTCTGCGCAGCGCCTTCGTCCCCGGCTTCGGAAATTGATACGGTCGCTCTGTCACGATGGAAACGTCCTTATTTTTGCTGCGGGACACACAGTTTTGCTCGGAGATGCCGTTTAATGTGATGTCCACGACGTAAATCAAGAAAATGTCCGGCTTTTTGCGGGCGTCGATCGACTGCCTGCGGATCTGCAGGCTGGCAATCTGTTCGGATTTTATATGTAACGCCTTTGCCGCCTTGTGGTACAGTTCCGTTTTGGAATGTCCGGCAGGGAGCTTCAGCTGGGAAATTCGAATCATAGGGTTCTCCATATTGATGAAAGTTGTATCTGGCTATTTGGTGACTGCGTTAGCTACGCCGCGTTTTTGCCAGCTCTACGGTAGTTTCATTCCTCGCGCGCAGCCGCCGTTCCAGCGATCTGTCCGCTCGTCCATGCCCACTGGAGGTTGTAACCGCCGCAGCGACCGTCCACATCGAGCAGCTCGCCGCACAGATACAGACCGGGAAAACGCTTTGCTTCCAGGTCGTCTGTTACCTCCTGCAAGGAGATTCCGCCGGTACAGACCTGCGCGTTTTGCGCCGGATTTGTGCCAATTACGACAGTTTTTAAAAGCGCGCATATTCTGCAGCATCGAAAATACCGCGTTTTTGTTGGCAGCTGTTACGATGTCCTGCGCTTTTAGGGGGCTGCGTTCAATAAACAGCTGTGCAAGCTTCGACGGCAAAATGCCCTGTGCCAGAAACCTCACATGCTTGCCGCAGCACGCCTGATACTGTCTGCAGCAAAATTCGTTCCATTTGGAAAGCGGAACTGCCGGGAAGAAATCAATGCTGGCGCTGATCTTTTTGTTCGTTTGCAGCGCTTCCGACACGGCTGCGGAAAGCTGAAAGACCGGAATCCCGGAAATGCCGTAATCAGTCAGCTGCAGTTCCCCGGATTCACAAAGCTTTTTTCTGCCGGGAATCTCTACAGTAATTGCAGCCGGGCAGCGCACGCCTGCGATGGATTTGTAAAATTTTTCTTCACAGCGCAATGCAGTCAACGCCGGAAGGTAAGGATACTGTTTGAATGCAAACGCTGCAGTCAGGCTGCCTGTACCGAGCGCTTCTTTGGGAGGTATTCCCGCCGCTGTCCCGCAGGATATAATCAGCCGGTCGAAATAATACTGTCCCTGATCGGTGAACACCTGCCAGCCGCTCTTTTGCATGCAGAGCTTCTGAATCCTACAGTCACAGACGATGCGAACTTTTTTTCGTTCCAGCTCTTCCCGGAAAAAATCAAGGACGGCAGATGCCTGTCCGCTATAGGGATACAAGTAGCCGTTTTTCTCCGTCAGATAAAGACCTCGTTCCTCAAAAAAGCGGATCGTATCGGATGTCTGGAAACGCGCAAAGAACTCCGGCAGCCGGTACGGGTCGTGGCTTCGGTAATCCCGCTTCGGAGAAAAATCAGTATTGCCGAGGTTGCACTTCCCGTTTCCGGTCGCCAGTATCTTGCGGCCAATCCGGTCACGACGTTCCAGTATGGTAATTTCTGTATCTTTTATTGAAGTATTCGCAGCTGCAATCGCCGCCATCATGCCGGATGCGCCTCCGCCGATAATGCCGATCTGCCTCATAACCGATTTCAAATCCTCCCTACAGCCGTTTGGAAAACGGCAAAACTGTAATTATCATACTACGTCTCGGTTTGAGACACAAGGAATTTTTCCAGCTCTGCTTTGGAAACGCCGTGCCAGCCGTTCAAAATCTGCCGTCTGACCCCGCTTGGCAGGGTTCTTGCGTCAATCGCGGTCTGCAAATATAAAACCCGGCTGTCCTCTTCGTATACGATGACCCGATTCTCTTCAATCTGTAAAAAGAAGGTTTCTGCCTGCTGTAGTTTTCGGTATGTTTTGGAAACAACAATCTGCTGTGGGGAAAAAGAAACCAGCTCCATCCGGAGAAGCCCCTGCTGCAGCTCGGTAAAGGGGCGGAGCGTCCTGATAGTGCCGGATTTCATCCTCCACCTCTTTTCTGCTGCACCCGATCAGCCGAAGCGGCAGGGATTTGATCTCTTCTGTCTGCCTTCGGGACACCTGATCGGTATTTTTTACCACAAGCTTCGTATCTGCGCGCAACCGATCCGGTACGCTGACCGCCCTGGGTTGCAGACTGCATCTGAGAAAACGGGATTTCGTTCTGGCTGATAATCGTCTGCCTTCCGGGATAAAACCACTGTTCGATCTTATAATGTCCATAAAATCCCACCGCAAAAAGCAGACAGGAATAGAGAAAAAAGCTGATTCTTTTTAAACGGCGCATATTTTCACCTCTTAAAAAGTATCAGCTCTTTTCGGTTATTTTATGCAGTGCAGTGACCATCACAGCAGCCGCATCGTACTGGCAAGCTCGATCAGCACATCTCCCGCTGCAAAGCAACGCAGTTCGCGTCTGGTCGCACCCTTTAAAACGACAGTCGACACAAAATAGACGAGCAGTCCGACAACCGCCGAAACGAGCATCCGAACCGGGCTAGCAGCATTTTTCAAAATCACCTGGCTGCACAGCAGGCAGACAAGCGCCATCAGAATGCCTGCCAAAAGAGGCGCCAAAAAACACGGAGCCAGTTGACTGCTATTTTTAACTGCTGGCGCACCATGCCCAGCAGAATCAGGCACAAAACAAATGCAGACAGCGCATCGGAATAAGCGCCCGCATACAGGTCGAGTTTCAGCGCGGAACTCATCACGGAAAAGCTGACCAGCCGAACCACGACGGAAACCAGCACCGCGATCCAGATGCTATAGTAAAGCTCTGCAGCAAACAAAACGCTGCCAAGCATAAAGGCGAGACCATAAAAGATCACCGTGATCGCCAGAACTTTTAAAATGCTGTCCAGACCATTTAACTCTCCTTTGGAAAACAGCATCTGCAGCATCGGCTGTGCCGTCGTTAAAAATAAAACGGCGCAGGGAATCGTATAGAGAGCAGTGCAGCGAAAGGCGACCATGCACTTTTCGCGGCTTTTTGCGCAGGCTGCGGCGTTTTAAGACGAGCTGGAACTGCGGCAGCATGGAAACCGCCAGGGCAAATGCGCCGAGCAGCGCAAGCGTCATCAAAAGACGATATTTTCCAAGATACGCACCCCACGTTGAAACAGAGCCGTTCTTTAAATAGATACTGGACTGCCCGATCCGCCCGATACCGGCAAGCACCGCCGGAACACAGATCACAAGCCCATTCCGGAGCAAGGCAAAGGTGATGCTGCGATCTGCTGCAGGATTTGTGGTGCTTGCGTATTCTGCCTGGTGCAGCTCATGGGAAGCCTTTATCCAGGAGATCCCGCAGCCTGCCGTACACAAAAGACTGACGCATAAAACGGAAAACGCTGCGCCGAACGCACCATATGCCGCCTGATAGGACGTATTTTGCAAAAGTGCGCCGACCTTCTGACCGTATGCGTCGAGCGGCGCTGCAATCAGGGCGCTGCGAAAAATAAAAGTACTCCGAATGCGAGTATCCATCTGCCCGCTGTTTCCCGCCTGCCAAAGGCATCCAGAATGCCGAGCAGCATCCAGAACAGCGTCAGGATAACGAGCGCACATAATAACGCCAAAAACGCCATTTTTGCAAAGGGCAGCGCATAAAATGAGCCGAACAGCACATCTTTTAAGGCAGCGCCCAAAAGTGCCAGAACGACGGATACAAAAAATGCCGTCAAAGAGCCTGTCCCGCAATTTTTTTTTGCGCCTGCGATTCCGTAGCGTTCGATTCTTGTACGGATCAGGTTGAAACCGCCCGGTTCGTTCCGATCCCGAACAGGGAAAACAGGACAAAACAGCCCTCCAGGGCACCAAAAAGTCTGCGCATCCTTCATCCCCCAGCGCGTTGACCAGCCGAATGGGTGCAAAAAGGCAAAGCAGGAATGCAAGAAACTTTGACTACCCCGGTCAATTGCCTTGGTAGCACACCTGTGCGATCGATTTTCTTATGTTTTCTTCGTGCCGCCATAGAAACCTAACCCTCATTCATCCAGGCAATCCCGGGTCAGCCCGAGCGCGCTTAATATCGTTTCCTGCTTCTGCTCCATCACAGCCGCTTCCTCCGGTGTTTCGTGATCGTAACCGCACAAATGCAGCATGCTGTGCGCAACGAGGAATGCAAACTCCCGTTTCCGGGAATGTCCGTAGCTTTCCGCCTGGGAACAGATCCGATCCACTGACAGGATGATGTCACCCAGAATCAGTTCCCCGCTGTCCGGCTGGAAATAATCCGAACAGTTTTCTTCGACAATGGAAAAATCCGCTTCGGTTTCAAACGGAATGTTCGGAAAGCTCAAAACGTCCGTCTCCCGGTCGATATTGCGGTATTCTTTATTATACAAGCGGATGCCCTCGTTATCCGTAATCAGTACGTTAATCTCGGTTTCATAAAGGGACAGCCCTCTGCATCCAGAACCGCTTCCGCTACGCGGCTGCATAATTCCTTCGTGTCAAAGGGAAAAGTAAAATCCGTTTCGTTTTCGACATAGATGGTCATGAGCGTCTCTCCTTTTCATTTCTGCGCAGAGGAGCTTCCGTCCTGCGTTTTGTCTTTCCAGTCGTCTTGCCGGCAGCAGCGGACGTCAGACGTCTTTCCTTGCTCTCGCGGTAAGCCTGCTTCGCCTCATAGGTTTCATAAGCCTTGACAATCTTCTGAACCAGCGGATGCCGGACGACATCGCGGCTTGTCAGGTTGCAGAAGCCGATATCGTCCAGACCGGACAACACCTTCACAGCAACGTCCAGACCGGACTGTGTTCCCGGCGCAAGGTCTTTCTGCGAAGCGTCTCCGGTGATGACAACCTTGGAACCGAAGCCGATTCGGGTCAAGAACATCTTCATTTGGGCAGGCGTCGTATTTTGCGCTTCGTCGAGGATGATATAAGCGTTGTCGAGGGTACGTCCTCTCATGTAGGCGAGCGGCGCAACCTCAATGAGCCCTTTTTCCATATTGCGTTGGAAGCTTTCCGCGCCCATGATCTGATAGAGTGCATCGTAGAGCGGACGCAGGTACGGGTCGACCTTGCTCTGCAGATCGCCGGGCAAAAAGCCGAGCTTCTCGCCTGCTTCGATCGCAGGTCTGGTCAGAATAATGCGCTCCACCTCGTTATTTTTAAAAGCGGTAATCGCCATTGCCATCGCCAGGTAGGTTTTGCCTGTTCCGGCAGGCCCCAGACCGAATACGATCATCTTTTCCCGGATCGCATCCACATACTGCTTCTGTCCGAGCGTTTTGGGCTTTACCGGTTTTCCGCTCACGGTGTGGCAGATGAGATCGCCGTCTATTTCAAGTAAGGTATTTTCCTGATTTTCCATATGCATTGCAATTGCGTAATCCACGTTCTGCTCCTGTATCTGATTTCCGCGTCTGGCAAGCTCCTGCAGTTCGGTAAAAACTGCCGCCGTATGGGCAACTGCCGACTGTTCGCCGCGGATATGGACGGTACCGTCCCGGTCAATAATCTGCGTGCCGAATGCACGCTCCAACTTCTTTAAATAACAGTCAAACTGTCCGAAAAGGTTGCTGATATGCGCGTTGTCCAGCTCCAGTGTTTGTTCTGTAAATGCCATGTTAATTCTGTGCAGTCTCCTGTTCTTTTGCCGTGTCCGAAATCGAAAGCGCCTGCCAGACGCCGCCCTGCAGCTGTATCTTCAGGCTTCCCTCCAAAGGTGAGGATATCGGCTTTTTCTACTATTCTAACATCTTTTTGTATAATTTGAACCCCTTTTTCCTCCAAAGCGGCAATTATTTTCTGAAATTTATCCAAAAGAATCTTTTTTTGCGCTGTCCGTGTCGTAGCGCGCATCGACCGGAAGATACTCGCGCAGCGTCTGACTGCCCGCAAAAATAGGGAGATCGAGCTGTCCGAACAGGCATAGACGATTTTGCTGCGTTACGATATCCTGACGCGCAAAGTTCTTCCGGATAGGAGGAAAAAAGAACCCGCAGGCTGCCGATTGCGAGGAATTTCCGGCTCTTTTCTCCTTCCGGTATAATTTTTATACTGGTAAGCATAAGGACAGGATAAATGCACCCGATAGTCGGTTTCTAAAATCACGTCCCCGTCCGCGACGACTGACAGGTATTCCCGAACAGTTTCGTCATCGTTTTTAACCGGAATTCGTCCGCTGATCAGCAGATCGCCGCGGGAAACGCTGTCTCCCGGCCGCACCGTCGGGATGCCGCTTCTGGTCAGGATTGAAACGACTGTGCCGGAGCAGGACGCAACAAGATCCGCTCCATTTTCAAATTTGGACAGCTCCTGCTTCTGAGCAGTGTCCGGCAGAATGTCTTACTGAATTTTTACAACAAGCTTCGTCCCCTGGAGGCTGACAGACGCCCAGGTGATTTCTTCAAAGGCTTCCCGAAGTCCTTTTTCGAGAGTTTCCGCAGAAAAAAAGTGCCGCGGCGTGCCGTAACGGATTCCCTCATCCTCGAGATACCGCTTCAGCTCCTCCTCCGTGATCATCCGGTTGCCGTCAAATTCCATCGCCCAGATGAACTGCGACATCAGAATTAAAAATGAACTGCATAAAAAAAACCCCGAGCAAGAACATTTTTCTGTGCCGGACATCCTGTAGAAAAAAGGGCAGCCCTCTTTTTTCCAGAACGGCTACCCTTGTTTTGGTTTTGTGGACAATATCCCGAATTTTGAAGAAATCGGAAAGGCTGATGCACATCGTATAAAAACCGTCGTGCCCGTTAAGCTCCCAGAGCACGATAGCCCGGTTTGCGCACAGATTCATGAAGCGTTCCGGCGCATAACCCCGGACGCTGATTCTGACATATCCCCTGCAATACCGGATTAAGGCAATCATCGGCATTCCCTCCGCTACAGATACCGCACGCCGGAAATTTTTCCGGCAATTTTCATGTCTTCATTGGTATAGTAGACGATTTTTAAACAACACCCTTCAATCCGGATTCTGGTATGCTTCCCCTGCAGAAGAATACACTCCTGCGTATATTCCAGGATTCCCCGGTAATTTTCCACCAAAAGCTCGGTATCTCCGATCAGCGTCAGGATACTCGCGCCCAGCATGACGTCCCGGGGCAGACGCAGGGACTCTGTGAAAGCCTCCTTAGCCCGTATGGCTGTCTGTTTTTGCGGTGATTTTCTGATTTTGCTCATGCCCTATTGTATGAGACGCGGTAGTGAAAAATGACAGTGTGGAAACATATTTGACGGCAGATTTCTTATTTATGATACGGCTCTTTATTTGAAATCCGGAACGCGCGGTAGACCTGTTCCAGCAAAATGACGCGCATGAGCTGATGCGGGAAGGTCATATCGGAAAAGCTCAGGAGAAAATCCGCGCGGGAAAGGACGTCTTTGTACAGTCCGAGGGACCCGCCGATGACGAAATCGATGGTGCTTGTGCCGGACACCATCAGGCGGTCCATCTGCTGGGAAAACGCCACGCTATCCAGCTTTTTGCCTTCAATGGCGAGCACGATGCAGTATTCTCCGTCCCGAATATGGGAAAGAAGCCGCTGTCCCTCTTTTTCCTTTACCTGCTCCATCTGGGAAGGGCTGGCATTTTCGTCCGTCTTTTCATCCGCTACTTCCGATTTCGAGCTTACAGTAACGACCAAGACGCTTCTGGTATTCGGCAATCGCGTCCCGGTAAAATTTTTCCTTGATTTTGCCGACGGTCAGAATTCGTATTTTCATTCGTTCGGATAGATCTGGCCATACATTTCATCGATGAAATGATCCAGATATTCCTCGTCCAGATTCAGGAAATTTTCGGAAATCAGCTGTTTCATAGCGGCTGACCGTTTAAAATATGCCGTTTCGTCGCTCTCTGTTTCAAGAACGGAAGCCGTCTGGTCGATCAGCTCACGATTCAGGCGTTCCTGACAGTATTTAACCAGCTCTTCCTTTAACTGGCTCTCTGCTACCGCCTGCGTCGCATGTTTTTTGTAGGATTTGTAGGAACTTGCTCCCATCACGATAAATGCGATGAACATCGTTCCCCATCACCAGACAGGTCGCCACTTTGGAAAACAGCGTCAGGTGGACCGGAAGCAGATCGCATGCGAGTAAGCCCACGACAACGAGGCCGATAACACCTGCGGTCAGCAGCGTATAAGCGCCGGATTTAAAATTTTCCGCCTTGTCGGATGCACCCTCATAGACGCCGTGGCGGGTTTTATCGTGCAGCAGCTCCTTTCCCTCCGGCAGCGTCTCCTCCTGGGCTTCCTGTATTTCCTCTGTCTCAAATCCGTATCATCCGGGAACGAAGCGGCAGCATCCCGGATGTATTCTGCCGCTTCCTCCGCTGCTGCCTGTTCCAGCGACTCTACAAGCGTAGAGCCGCAGTCGGAGCAGACGGTGTAGCCGTCCTGATATTCTGTTTTACAGTTTGGACACCAAGGCATAGGACACGCCCTCCTTATTTGCCGGACAGATATTCGTCAATTCCTTTTGCACCCGCTTTTCCGGCACCCATCGCCAGAATAACGGTCGCTGCGCCGGTAACGGCATCTCCGCCTGCAAAAACAGCAGCCTTGCTGGTCTGACCGTTTTCTTCGGAAGCGACGATACATTTGCGTTTGTTGGTTTCAAGACCTTCTGTTGTAGAAGAAATCAGCGGGTTCGGAGAGGTACCCAGAGCCATGATGACCGTATCCAATTCCAGGGTAAACTCAGAGCCGGGGATTTCTACCGGACGGCGTCTGCCGGAAGCATCGGGCTCGCCCAACTCCATGCGCACGCACTTCATGCCCTTTACCCAACCTTTTTCATCTTCCAGAATTTCGACCGGATTCGTCAGCAGATCAAAGATAATGCCTTCCTGTTTTGCATGATGTACTTCTTCCACACGGGCGGGAAGCTCCTCTTCACTTCTGCGGTATACGATATGCACTTCCGCGCCGAGACGCAGCGCGGTTCTCGCAGCATCCATCGCAACGTTGCCGCCGCCGACAACTGCCACCTTTTTGCTCTCCATGATCGGATAGCAGAATCTGCCTGAAACGCTTTCATCAGGTTGCTTCTGGTCAGATATTCGTTTGCAGAAAATACACCGTTGGCATTCTCACCGGGAATTCCCATAAATTTAGGAAGACCTGCGCCGGAGCCGATGAATACTGCAGAATACCCCCTCTTTCCATTGAGTCGTCAATCGTAACAGATTTGCCGACGATGACGTTTGTCTCGATCTTTACGCCGAGGACAGTACGTTTTCGATTTTCTTTCTTTAACGTTCTCTTTGGGAAGACGGAATTCCGGAATACCGTATACCAGTACACCGCCTGCCCTCGCAGCGCCTCGAAAATGGTCACATCATAGCCCATCTTCGCCAGATCGCCTGCACAGGTCAGACCTGCAGGGCCGGAACCGATGACTGCTACCTTTTTTCCCTTCTTTCAGCAGCGCCGACAGGACGGATGTTGTTTTCTCTTTGCCCAGTCCGCTACAAACGCTCCAGTTTGCCGATAGACACTGCTTCGCCCTTAATCACCACGGATACATTTTCCTTCACACTGGCTTTCCTGCGGGCAGACACGACCGCAGACAGCGGAAGTGCGCTGGATTCGCTGATAACCTGATAAGCAGCTGCAAAATCGCCCTCTTTTACCTTTTCCACGAAGCCGGGGATATTGATCGAAACCGACATCCCTGTACGCAGTGCGCATTTTTACAGTTTAAGCAGCGCTGTGCTTCTGCTACTGCTTCATCGGCATTATAGCCAAGACATACTTCTTCGAAATTACATGCGCGTTCTTTTGCATCCTGCTCTCTGACCGGGACTTTTTCATCATATCAGCCATTACTCTTCACCTCCGCACTGACCGCATCCGCCGTGATGCGTGTCTTTTTCCTTTGCAGCAAGATAAGCTCTGCCTTCCTGGGTCTTGTAGATCTGCTGACGCTGCATCGCTTCGTCAAAGTTTACCAGATGTCCGTCAAATTCCGACCGTCTACGCAGGCAAATTTCCACTTCGCCGCCTACAGTAACACGGCAGGCGCCGCACATGCCGGTTCCGTCTACCATGATAGGGTTTAAAGGAAACGATCGTCGGGATATTCAGCGCTTCTGTTGTCTTGCAGACAAATTTCATCATGATCATCGGACCGATTGCAACGCAGAGGTCATAGTGCTTACCTTCCTGCTCTTCACCAGATCCTGAATGGTCTTTGTTACCATGCCGCTTCTTCCATAAGAGCCGTCATCGGTGGTCACATATAAATTTCCTGCAACCGCTTTCATCTCTTCCTCAAGGATCAGCAGCTCTTTCGTCTTTGCGCCTACGATAACGTCTGCTGCAACACCCTGCTCATGCAGCCATTTTACCTGCGGATAAACGGGTGCTGTGCCGACGCCGCCGGCAACGAACAGAATTTTCTTTGCAGCCAGGGCTTCCTTTGTTTCTTTTGTCAGCTCGGACGGACATCCCAGAGGGCCTGCCACATCGTGGAAAGCATCCCCGGCCTTTAAGGAGGTCATCAGATGGGTGCTGGCTCCCACCGGCTGGAATACAATCGTAATCGTTCCTTTTTCTCTGTTATAGTCGCAAATGGTCAGTGGAATTCTTTCACTGTCGGCATCTGTCCGCACAATCACAAACTGGCCGGGCATACAGGATTTTGCGATCCGTTCTGCTTTTAACTTCCATCCAGTAAATGTTGGCAGTGAGTTTTTCGTTTCTAAAATAGGATACATAAATCTCACCTTTCTGTCCGATCGGACAATATATTTTAAGAGTCTGCAGACAGTATCCTTATTCCTGTCCGTTTTCCGGCTGCTCTATTGCGTACAGCTTGAAACTCTTATCCTCCTGTTTTTCTGCCCGGTAGCATTCCCCGGACATATAGTTTACCACATAATCGTTTCCGGTCGCGTTGCTTTCTCCATCTAACTCGTGATATTCCCGATAAAGATAATAATGATGATTGTTGATCGTGAGGGCATACTTAAAAGTATAGAGGTTACGGCCATCTCCATCCGGAACATCTCCCTGCAGGGAATTCACTACTCCGGCATTTTTTAACGTCAAAAGCAGCTGGTTGGATGCCGCCTCCATGCTCAGGAGCGGATGCAGGTCCAACGTATAATTACATTCCGTTACGCTGCCTGTCACACCGTCCGGAGCAATTGTGACAAATTTAAAGGTGGAATATCCAACCGGGAGCCAAAATGGCTCTTCGTAGCGGGTCGATGATGCGGTCGGTTCTGTTTTATCCATTGTATAGTAAACGCTGCAGCCATCCGGTACATCCACCTCAATCCGTACGGGTTTACCGTAGTTTCCGGGAAGCGGTGTCACATAGGGTGCATCCGGTCTGCTGATATCTATGTAATAGTCTGCAGAGGAGACATCGCTGGCAATTCCGTAATGGTTTACAAACAAAGCCTTTATCTCATAGCCTCCGTCCTTCAATGGAATTGGTGAAGTATAGACCTGACTGTTTTCATCCGGCACCGAGCCGTCTGTTGTAAAATAAATAGTTCCTGCCGCATTGCCAATCAGCTTTAAATTTTGTGCTTCCCGGTAAGTCCCGCTTTGAAGGTCGAATTCCGGCGGATTTGCCATATAATCTAAATACTGGCTCTGGATCTGGACATCCGGGCAACTCTGCATCAGCGCATTGATCGCTGCATAGTCGTTTTGTTTTTCATAAATAGCGACACAACGACGATAGGCGTCTTCGCAGGAAGCATCCATATCGAGGATCGTCAGGCAAAGCTCCTTTGCCTCTTCCAGTTTTCCTTCAAAATAGTAGCAGGAAGACAGCGCATTTAAGTATTCCACATTTCTGGGATCCTGTTCGACCAACAGCTCCAGAAGCTCCGCTGCAGAATCGTAGGATTTCTCCTTCATCTGCGCAGCAGCCTTTTCATACCGATATTCCGGGGTATGATGCCAAAAAATCAGGCTCATGCCCGCGCAGAGAGCTGCTGCGGCAAAAAGGCCTGCAAACACCTTCCAGCGTTTTTTTTCTGCGGTTTTTCATCGAAGGCTGCTTTTCCGGCACAGTGCTTTGCCCTGCATCTGTCTCCGGTTTGCTATCCTCCGAAGCTTTCTCCGCGATCTGGGTTCCAACATCGGAAAGCGCTTTATGGAGGCTCGTTTCCAGCGCCGGATCAAACTCCGGGACGATCTGGATTTCCCTGCCGCAATGCTCACAGTACATCTGTCCTTCTTTCATGTCTGCGCCGCATCTGGGGCATTTCATAGGCGTCTTCTCCTGCTTTCAATACAATTTTTCATCAGCATGGCGATCGTCATAGGGCCGACGCCGCCAGGAACCGGCGTGATCGCAGAAGCGACCGGGAATACGCTTTCATAGTCTACGTCGCCGCAGAGATGGTTTGCTTCGTCTCTGTGAATGCCGACATCGATCACGGCTGCGCCGGGCTTGACATATTCCGCATCAATCATCTGCCGTTTGCCGATCGCAACGACAAGGATATCCGCACGCTTTGTCACCTCTTTCAAATTTACCGTATGGGAATGTGCGATTGTAACGGTTCCGTTTTCTGCAAGCAACAGCTGTGCGATCGGTTTACCGACGATATTGCTTCTGCCGATCACAACGCACTCTTTTCCGTCGATCCGGATATCAGAGCGCTTTAACAGCTCAATGATGCCCGCCGGAGTGCCGGGGACAAAGCCCTCTTCCCCGCAGCTCAATGCGCCGACATTGTAAGATGGAAGCCGTCGACGTCCTTTTGCAGGGTCGATGGCATTTAAAACATCTTTTTCATTGATATGTCCGGGCAGGGGAAGCTGCACCAAAATGCCGTCCACGTCCTCCCGGGCGTTCAATTCCTGAATCAGGGAAAGCAGTTTTTTCTTCCGACGTCGTTTCTTCCAGTTCATAGGAAAGGCTGTGGATTCCAAGCTCCTCACAGGTTCGCTGTTTGTTTCTGACATAGACACGATGCGGGGTCCTGACCGACCTGAATAACCGCCAGCGTTACGATAATGTTGTCTTTTGCAAGCTGCTGTACCTGTTCCTTTAATTCCTGCTTGATCTGTGCGGCAATCGCTTTTCCGTCAATTCTTTTTGCCATGTTGTAGGGTCCTCTCTCGGTTATTTTTCAGGCAACGGATCAGAACAGCCCTGTGATCTTTCCGTTCTCGTCCACATCGATATTGACGGCAGCCGGAACCTTCGGCAGTCCGGGCATCGTCATCACCGCGCCGGTCAATGCAACCACAAAGCCGGCGCCTGCGGATACATACACGTCGCGAACCGTAATCGTAAAGCCTTCCGGGCGTCCTAACAGCTTTGCGTTATCCGACAGGGAATACTGTGTCTTTTGCCATGCAGACCGGAAGATTTCCAAAGCCCATCTCTTCGAGCTTCCTGATCTGTCTGGATGCCTCTGCGGTATAGGAAACAGAAGCCGCACCGTAAATCTTTGTCGCAATGCAGCCGATCTTTTCTTTGATCGGAAGATTTTCGTCGTACAGCGGAGCAAAATGACTTTCTTTTTCTTCCAGAGTCTTTAATACTTTCTCCGCAAGCGCAATGCCGCCCTCGCCGCCCTGTGCCCAGACGTTGGACAGTGCGAACTCACAGCCTCTTTCTTCACAGAACTGCTGTACAAAAATTCGTCTCTGCCTCAGTGTCGGTCAGGAAGGAGTTTAAGGTAACAACCACCGGAACGCCAAACTGCTGCAGGTTTTCGATGTGCTTCTCCAGGTTGACAATGCCCTTTTTGAGCGCGTCCAGATTTTCTGCAGACAGGTCTTCCTTTGCAATGCCGCCGTTATACTTGAGTGCACGGATCGTTGCAACCAAAACGACTGCATCCGGCTTTAAGCCAGCCATCCGGCATTTGATATCGAAAAACTTCTCTGCGCCGAGGTCTGCACCAAAGCCGGCCTCTGTGATCGTATAATCCGCCATTTTCAGGGCTGCCTTTGTTGCACGGACAGAGTTACAGCCGTGTGCGATATTGGCAAATGGTCCGCCGTGGACGATCGCCGGGGGTATGCTCGAGCGTCTGGATCAGATTGGGCTTTAACGCGTCCTTCAGCAGGGCTGCCATTGCGCCAACCGCCTTTAAATCAGCTGCGGTCACCGGCTCTCCCTGATAGTTATAGGCAACGACGATTTTTGCCAGACGCGCCTTTAAATCATCCATGTCATCTGCCAGGCAGAGGATCGCCATAATCTCAGAAGCGACGGTGATCACGAAATGGTCTTCCCGGACAACGCCGTCCGCTTTTGCACCGAGGCCGACAACGATATTTCTCAGCACGCGGTCGTTCATATCCTCGCAGCGTTTCCATAAGATCTGTCTGGAGTCGATCCCAAGCGCATTGCCTTGCTGGATATGGTTGTCTAAAAGCGCCGCCAGAAGGTTATTTGCAGAAGTAATCGCATGAAAATCCCCGGTAAAATGCAGGTTTAAGTCTTCCATCGGAACGACCTGCGCATAACCGCCGCCGGCTGCCCCGCCCCTTAATGCCAAAACAAGGCCAAGAGAAGGCTCACGCAGCGCAATCACCGCTTTTTTGCCCATTTTGCAAATGCCTCGCCCAGTCCGACGCTGGTCGTTGTCTTGCCCTCTCCTGCAGGGTCGGATTGATTGCTGTCACTAAAATCAGTTTTCCGTCTTTGCGGTCTTCGATGGATTTTAAATATTCGTCGGAAAGCTTCGCTTTATATTTGCCATAAAGCTCCAGATCGTCTTCCGGAATATCCAGATGCTCGGCCACTTTCTGAATCGGCCATAAAACAGCTTCCTGTGCGATTTCGATATCTGATTTCATCTATTCATTCTCCTTTGCCTGTGTTTGACATGTTCTATGCTTTTGTATGCCGGTATCAGAGGATTTCCTCTACCAGCTGTTCAAACTCTGTTTCGGTCATCAGTACCTTACGGGGCTTGGTACCCTCTTCTTCACCGACGACACCGACCTCCGCCAGCTGATCCATAAGCCGGGCGGCGCGGTTAAAGCCGATCTTAAAGACTCTCTGCAGCATACCGATCGATGCTTTGTCCTTTTCGATAATAAAGCGTCCCGCATCTGCAAAGTAGGCATCATATTCCGGTCCGGATGAGCCGGATGTAGCACTGCCCGAAGAGGTTCCGATGGATTTCATCTTTTCCTCGATTTCATTGCTGGCATCGTAAACATTGCCGATGTTCTGATTTTTTAAGAAATCCACGACATCAGACACTTCATTATCCGAAACGAATGCACCCTGCACCCGGACAGGCTTGGAATAGCCCTGTGGGTAAAAGAGCATATCGCCCTTTCCGAGCAGCTTCTCTGCTCCGTTCATATCCAGAATGGTACGGGAATCGACGCCGCTGGAGACCGCGAATGCGACACGGCTCGGCATGTTCGCCTTAATCAGTCCCGTGATGACATCGACGGAGGGGCGCTGAGTCGCAATGATCAGATGGATACCTGCCGCTCTTGCAAGCTGTGCCAGCCGGCAGATCGCTTCTTCCACCTCTCCCGGCGCGACCATCATCAGGTCGGCAAGCTCATCCACGATAATGACGATCTGCGGAAGGTCGTTGGGTATGCCCTCTTCTCCCTTTGTCTTCGTTCTTCGAGCTTCTTATTATATCCTTTTAAGTCGCGGACATTGCTGTCTGCAAATTTCTGATATCGGTCGGTCATTTCCGCAACGCCCCACTGCAGCGCAGCCGACGCTTTTTTCGGATCGGTTACGACAGGAATTAACAGGTGCGGAATGCCATTGTATACACTCAGCTCTACGACCTTGGGGTCGACGAGGATCAGTTTGACTTCCGAAGGCTTCGCCTTATATAAAATGCTCATAATCAGCGTATTGATGCAGACTGATTTCCCGGAACCAGTGGATCCCGCGATCAGCATATGCGGCATCTTTGCAATGTCGGATACGACCACCTTGCCGGCGATGTCCTTGCCGACTGCAAAAGCAATTTTGGACGGGAAGTTCGAAAACGCATCCGTTTCCAAAAAGCTCCCGCAGTCCGACTGCCATCGTCTCTTTGTTCGGAACCTCGATACCGATTGCGGCCTTTCCGGGAATCGGTGCTTCAATTCGGATATCTGTCGCAGCGAGGTTTAGCTTGATATCGTCTGCCAGACCCAGAATCTTGCTGACTTTTACGCCATGATCGGGCTGCAGCTCATACCGGGTTACGGTAGGTCCCTGGCTGATATCTGTAACAGTGACCTTTACGCCGAAGGTCTGCAGCGTATCCTCGAGATGCTTCGCCGTTTCTCTCAGCTCGCACTCGCTGTCCATATTATTGGCGTTGTTGCTTTTATGTAGCAGCGACAGCGGCGGATAATGGTATACGACAGGCTTTGGTGGCTGTTGCGCCGCATGCTTTTCCTGTTCTTTCTGTTTCTTAGCAAGCTCCTGACCAACGACAGTGGCTTCTGCGGCGGTCTGCGGTGCTTTGGGGGGCACAGCTTTGGGGCGCGGCACTCCGGTACTTTGCGGGTTTTGTGCCGGAAGCACAGTCGGCTCCTCCGCAGTGTCCTTGTTGTCATCCCCTGGAAGCTTAGAGCGGCACAGCATCGTATATGTCCGAATCTGGCTGCTCCAATTCCTGTGTAGGAGCAAGCTCCTGTGATGCACAGGCAGGCTGTGTATCCATATGCAAGGGAACCTCCGGTGCAGAAGTTTCCACCACAGAAGTTTCCACCCTGGATTCCAGTGGTACAAATGCTTCTGTCTGCTGCGGCTGTTTCGGTTCCAGGTAGTGAACCTCTTTCATATCCTGATAAACATCCGCCTGCGGCTGGCTGGTCACAGGGTCCTGCATTCCCGATAAAAATGCATCCGCCGGTTCTGCGGTGTTGTCCTGTGGTACAGGAGTTGTGTCACTGTCATTGTTCAAATATGCGGAGTGAATCCGCACATGGCTCATAAAGCTGAGCCGGACGCATCCGCTGCAGCCGCAGGAATGCTCTCTTCTGCTGTGATGATCGGTGATGTCGCTAAAACAGCTGCCCCACTCGCAACCGCTGCATCGGGAAACGTTTCATTCCTGCGGTCTGCATCGAGGTTGACACTTACCGGTCTGACGGTATACTGCTCCGTCACCTGACCGGGATTTTCTGTTATGGTGATTTCGTGCATGTCCTCGCGACGGCCGACAGATGCCTTGCGCAGCGTCGTGTCCGCCATAATGCCCGTGCTTTTTTTCTCCATCCGGAAGATCTGATCTGCATCCTGACGTGCCTGAGCCTCTTCCTTACGGCGTTGTTTGGCTTCGCGCTGCTGCTCTGCGTTAAGCTGCTTCTGGTGGGCGAGCTGTTTTCTTTCTTTTTCGCGGGCGAGTTCTTCTTCTCTGCGTTTCTCGGAACGTTCTTCGTTTTCCTGGCGGAGACGTTTGCTGCGCTCTTCGTTTGCCTGTCGGCGCTGTTCATAGCGCTCTTCGCTCTCTTTCCGGCGTCTTTTCGCTGCGCTCGCGGTACCTCTGCGCATCGGAACGTGCCGTCTCATAGACATATCTGCCAGAAGTCTTTACACCGTTCACAAACGAACGCTCTGTGATAATAACTGTGCAGATAATCACCAACACCAACAAAAGCAGTACTGTGCCGACCATGCCAAGAAGCCGGTGCAGCCCCCAGGCAAGGGAGCCGGATATGACACCGCCGCCCAGCCGCTTTTCAGCGCTTTCCAGATACAGCTCCCGGATCGAATAATCCATCGACAGCGTCCCCCCCTGAAACAGGAGCGAGCAGACTACACCAAGCAGAAAAACAGAATGATTCCCGCCGTCAGCTTCATGGACGCGATCCGATTTCCCTGATTGGAAATGCCAAACGCGATTGCAATAAAGGCAAGTACCGGCAGTGCATATGCCATCGTGCCGAAAATACCGAACATTACGCGGCTGATCTGATTGCCGATGACACCGATCACGCCGAAATTACATAAAAATAGCAATATGGTGAGTGCTAATACGCCGATCAGGATAATTTCGCTTGTAATCGCGCTTTGTGCCTGAAGTTCAG
>VOFC01000948.1_pt1 | contig 50001 bp, 98 predicted proteins | sample 5384161 | NCBI WGS metagenome assembly VOFC01 (sample SAMN12384722, study PRJNA508395) | human gut metagenome | isolation source: healthy gut B | host: Homo sapiens | reverse complement strand
TTGTTTCCGCATCCGCAGACACGAGTTTCATCCATATTAACTTTCATATGACCGATTTCTCCACCGGCACCTTTACAGCCGGTCAAAATTTTTCCCTGTAAATGACACCGCCGCCAACGCCGGTACCAAGTGTCACCATGACAATACTGTCATAGCCTCTGCCGCCGCCTTTCCACATCTCACCAAGCGCAGCTACATTCGCATCGTTTCCAACTTTTTACATTGCCAACGCCGGTTAAGCTTGCCAGTTTGTTGGAGACCGAGAATACATCCATCCCAGATTGGCACATTTTAATACTGTTCCGTCAGCAGTAACCGGTCCCCGGAATACCAACACCGATTCCTTTGATATTCCCCTCAAAGGTTTCTCTTTTTCTTCGATACTATCTACAATATCTGACAGAATATACTTTCCATTATTTTTTTCGTCTCGTCGGAATTTCCCATTTATCCAAAAGTTCTCCGGTATCTGAGAACATTCCCATCTTTTACAGTCGTTCCTCCCACATCAACCCCAACATAATACTGTGCCATATCATCCGTCCTTTCTATGCCTTTACCAAAGTTATTACTCGTCACACGGTTGTACAATTCTCTCGCTGCATTATATCCCATCTTCTTCTGTCGGTAATTAACCGCCGCCGACTCGCAGATAATGGCTACATTTCGTCCCGGTCGAATCGGAATCGAATGACAGACTACTTTATTTCCAAGGTATTCAATGTACTGCTCTTCCAATCCCATGCGGTCATATTCCTGCTCCTTGTTCCACTCTTCCAACTGAATGACAAGGTCAATCGACTGTGTGTTTTTACACTTTCTACACCAAAGAGTGTCTTGGCATCAATAATTCCAATGCCTCGCAGTTCAATGAAATGTCTTTGTTATATCCGGAGCTGAACCAATCAGCGTCTCATCACTTACCTTTTTAATTTCCACCACATCATCAGAAACTAATCGGTGTCCTCTGTGAATCAATTCCAGGGCAGCCTCACTTTTTACCGATACCGCTCTCACCAGTAATCAGTACGCCCTCGCCGTAAATGTCAACAAGCACGCCATGAATACTGATTCTAGGTGCCAGTTCTACTTTCAGCCATCTCGTAACCTCAGCGGAAAATGCAGAAGTGTCAGCGTGTGACTGTAAAATCGGAATCTCATATTCGTTCGCCAACTGCAAAAACTCTTCCGGCACCGGCAAATCACGGCAAAAAACAATGCCCGAACTTTGTAAGAGAGAATTCGTTTCATCTGCTTAAGACTTTCCTCAATTCCCTGCTTTTCCATATACGTATGTTCTACCTGACCGATAATCTGGATTCGGTGATGGTCAAAATAATCAAAAAAAAAACCCGCAAGCTGTAACGCCGGACGGTTTTACGTCTGACTGCGTAATTTCAATCGCCGAAATATCAACATCCGGTGTAAGATTTTTAACTTTCATTTTCTGGATAAATTTTTCTAAAGACACTGTATACATGGCAGTACTTCCTTCCCTGATATTCTATTGTGATGATACCATATTGGGGGGCGTTTTTCAACGGTAGTTTGTGGGAAGTGTTCGTTGCTGGTTTTTTTAGGTTCCGTAATTTATCAAGAAAAGTTTGTGTTTCGTGGGTGCTCTCGCTAAACAAACGCGTAGGGGTATCGGCATGCCAACTACGCATGCCAGATACCCACGTGTTTGTACCCACTCTCCACAAATCTTTTCTTGATAAATTACTGGAATACTAAAAAGACTAGTAACGAACACTTCTCTGCATATTTCTGCGGTGAGATTTTTGTTTTTGGGGAGGTGAAGAGATACATACTTTCGAAACAACAACTTTTTCGCTTTTTATAAAGGTTAAGGTTGCATAAGGCTCTTATCCACATCAAAAAAGGCATCAAATGACTAATTTCTGCCAATCAGTAACTGGAAGGCTTTTGGGTTTCAGTAAATCATCAAGAAAAAGATTTGTGGAGAGTGGGTTTGAGTACGTCGGTATGTGGCACTGGTAGTTTCAGTGCCCATACCGCTACGCACTCAATGAGCGCAAGCGCCCACGAAACGCAAACTTTTCTTTGATGATTTACAAAGCCAAAATCCGCCCACTTCTCATCCTTCGGTACTTTTTGCGATTACCTCATCCACACTTACAACCTCCGGTGCTTCAAGTGATGTTTCTTTGCATCCGCGGCTTCTATAGGGTCTTCCAATTCTTTTTTTCTCCTCATCGTCCCACAGCGAATCATACTTTTTCCGTTCTTTAAGCTTTGCCATCATCTGTGCATTTTTCGCCATCTGATACAAATCACTGTCGAATTCCATGAGTTTTTTCTCGTCCGAGCCGGAACGATATCCCCGTGGAACATGCGCATTGCCACCGCAAGAATTTTACCCATTTCCTTATAATAATCCCCTTCTGCTTCGGCATTTTGCTTTGCGCTTACCATCTCACGCTCAGCATCCCATTTGTCCATAAACTGGTGAATGAAATCATCATAAATCTTCTGCTGGTCTTTCACCGCATTGTACTGGAGTTCCAAAACCGCTGCCTGTTCCCCAAACAGTTTGTCTCCTTCGGGAACACGCTTTATCAATTCCTTCGTCTCATTTAGTTTTTTAGACAATTCAAACGCCGTCGAATTGTACTGCTTATGTACTGCACTGAATTTATTCCGCAGTTCTCCTAACGTCGTCATGCAAACACCTCCTTGTGTTCTTTTCACAAATCCATTTACAACATATCTGTAAGTATATTATCGACAGTTTTTCCTTATAATATTACAACTTGACAAATCTGCCCCTTTCGTACTAGAGTAAGCATAGAAATATTTTTTATTAAGGAGAAATTAAAATGAGTGAAGAATGTACGCACGACTGCTCCACCTGTAGCAGCAATTGCGGTTCAAAAGACCCAAAAAGTCTCTTAGTAGCACCACATCCAAATAGCAAAATCGGCAAGATTATCGGTGTCGTCAGCGGAAAGGGCGGCGTAGGAAAATCAATGGTTACCGATTTGCTTGCGGTTGAATTTGCGCGCCGTGGATACCACTGCGGTATTTTGGATGCCGATATTACCGGTCCTTCGATTCCGAAGGCATTTGGCATCACCGAAAAAGCGCAGGAAATGAAACAACGATTTTCCTGTAAAATCAAAAAAAATACGGCGTGGATATTATGTCCATTAATGTCCTTTTGGAAAATGAAAGTGACCCGGTTGTATGGCGTGGTCCGGTGATTGGCGGAACGGTTCGCCAGTTCTGGTCTGACACCCTTTGGGATAATGTCGATTATCTGTTTGTCGATATGCCGCCGGGAACCGGTGATGTTGCACTTACCGTATTCCAGAACATTCCGATTGATGGCATTGTCGTTGTTACAAGTCCACAGGATTTGGTTTCCATGATTGTCGGTAAAGCAATGAAAATGGCTTCTCTTATGAACATTCCGGTTCTTGGTCTCGTGGAAAATATGAGCTATGCGCTCTGCCCTGACTGCGGTAAGAAAATTCATGTATTTGGTGAGAGCCACATCAGTGAAATTGCTGAAGAGTACCATGTACCGGTACTCGCCCAGATGCCAATCAACCCGGCACTTGCTTCTGCCTGCGACAACGGCACGGTAGAGGATTTGGATTGCTCCTATCTGGAAGATGCTGCGCTTGTTATTGAAAGAGGTCAGAAATAGTGGATACAAAAGTCTGTTATTTATTTGGGGCAGGGGAACAATCCCCCTGCCATATCGAATTAGGAAAAAGATGATTTGGTCATCGCTGTTGATGGCGGCTTTGACTATTTAGAAAAAATCGGGCTGCGTGCCGACTATGTGATTGGTGACTTTGATTCCGTTTCGGCATCCAGCCATCTGCCATCCGACTGCATCCGACACCCAAAAAGAAAAAAGATGATACGGACATGATGCTTGCCGCACGACTTGGTTTTGGAAAAAGGATACACAAATTTTGAAATTTATGGCGGTTTAGGCGGCCGCTTAGACCACACATTAGCTAATATTCAGACGCTTACATTCTTAAACCGGCATAATGCCGTCGGAACCTTAATCGGAGATGACTATGCACTAAAAGTTGTCACAAACGGCGTCATTACATTCGGAAAAGATTTACCGGAAAATACCACCGGAAATATATGTTCCGTCTTTTCTTTGAGCGACGTGAGCACAAATGTCACCATTCAGGGATTTCATTATGAAGTAGAAGGGCGACCCTCACAAATTCATTCCCTCTTGGTGTCAGCAATGAGTTTACCGGCAGAAAGGGAAGCATCAGCGTGTCAAATGGCACATTAGCTGTTTTGTGGAATCGCCCTTAAATTTTCTATTTATATTTCTATTTTATTGAATCAAGTCCGAGTTTTACGGCAATCATTTTGTCAATCGGACAGGTACTCTGACCCTTGCCATCCGTTCCTTCCAGATACGTGGTGGCAGCGGATTCAAATATCATATACACTTCATCTCCCACAACTTCTACTTCCTCTACCATTGGCGGCAGTGCTACGGCAAGTTCTAACTCGCCAAGCATCGTATCATCGGTCGCATCTGCACGGTTATACACCTGTAATTCGGATAAAAAATCTCTTCTTTGTACTGTTTCTTCCATAGGAACAGCTAAAGATTGTACGGTCTCCGGAAAATGTAATTCCCTGCACATAATTCGGTGTGCTGCGGTACAACACATTGCCACGGACATCCAAAATAATTTTTCCTGTCAAAATCTGCTCTGTCGGCTCCGCACCTTCGTTTTCTGCTGGAATTGTACGGTGAATTTCCAGCGTTACTGCAGTTCCTTTCGTACATTTTTCCAGTAATTCCGAAAGCTGTTTTGCACTTGTAATCAGCTCATTATTAACCGAGTAAATAACATCGCCTTTTTTCAGCTTTTTTCTTTTGCTGTAGCAGAGCTTCCTTTTTCCGCAAGTAAAACAGAGGAAGAAGAGTACACTGTTGCAACCTGAACACTTGTCTTTGCCTCATTTTCTGCGGTTGCTTCTGTCTGTACTTCTTTTTGTCTGATTCCCAGATAATCCTCTTCGGCAGGATTCGTAACAATACGAACCTGATTTAATTCGTTTGTCTTTGCATCGTACTCATATGCATACATACGCGGTGCACTGGTATCATTTTCCTCTACTTCTTCGTCCGAATCTTCATCCTCCGAGGTGTCACCGGCAACCGGTGCCACACTAAACTGTGCCACCCACAGATAACCGTCCTTTTTATTGTAGGAAATCGTCGATGGTTTTGTTGGAATCTGATGTAGTTCCACTTTACCGGATGATGTATATTCTTTTTGCCTGTCGCATATTTCACCAAATCCGACAATGTAATACGCTCAAGTGAATACATTCCTGTCGTTTTATCTTTTTTGAGTGGCAGACCCAGATGTTTTTATTTTTCTCATCATAAGTAATTCCACCCACGTGGCTCTTCTGGTCTTTTAAAACTAGCGTCTTTAAAAATTCACCCGTCTTGTTGTTGTAAACGAAAATGCAGCTGTTGTGCAAATCATCCATACAGTATGCTGTCGTAAGCATATAATTTCCTGCCATGCAGACACCCTGCGGACAGAGATTGTTACACTGAATATAATTTTTGTCCAGTCCTCATCAGCAGTCGGTGCAAGCCCCTGGCATCTGATACTTATCCACAATTGTCCATTTTAAATCTGTCAGTTTTTTTATAATTAGTAAATCCGGAGACAGTGGACTCTTCGACGGATAGCTGTATTTATTAATACTGTCATAGGTACTGAAAACACGTACCGGTTTTTTGTTAATCGTAACGGTAACGGAAGTCGAAGCTGCCTTATAATTTGTTGTTGCTGGCACACTCATGGTTACCTTTGTCGAAACTTTCTTAATCGTATCTTTTGTCTGCTTGGACAATGTTTTACATGTCTTATCAAAGGTTTTAACAATCGTAACCTTACCGGCTTTCGTGACTTTGATCACATCGGCTGTCGCACAGGCATATGTTACCGTTCCACCGCCTTTTGATGGTTTAGCCACAATCGAAAATGAACCATCTCCTTCAACGGCTGAATATGCTGCTTTGTCCGGTACTAGCAGACGACTTGCTTTTTTATCTTAAAAGTTTTGCTTTTGCTGCCCTTATATTTGGCTTTTTTTCCCTTTTTAGCCTTCTTAGCTTTAATTGTAACTTTCGCCGTTCCGGCATTTTTATTTTTGTATACTTGACCGTATAATCCCTGTTTTTTTTCAGTTTTTTCTTGCCAAGTTTTACGGTAACAGCTGGTTTTTTGGCTTTTCCATTATATGTATAACTGCTCTTTGCCAAAGTTATCTTTGCTTTTTTCAATGTCGTTGGCTTCGTCGTTTTCTTTGCCTGAACCTTCATCCCACCAATTAATACAGTGGAAAAAAGTAACAGCGCTAACAATAGTATTCTTTTTTTACACTTCATATTTTATTTACGCTTCCTTCCTAAAAAAAATGTAACTGTCCTTTACCGAACAGTTACATTTAATCATGCAATCGTGGCAAAACATAGGCATCCTTACTTCAAATTTACCCACATCGTCGGACGTATGCAGGCACCATTTTCATCCACCGGGAAACCATAGGTAATAATATCCCCAGTGCAGAAACATACGTCGTTGCCGTGGCATCTTTGCCCGGTGTACGCAGCCGCATTGTCTTTGCCTTTGCTTTCAGTTTTCTTCTTATATTTGGCAAACTCCGGCTCATTCATCAAAAATACTTTATCTTGCGTATTCTTGCCACCGTCCGTCCCAAACTCTTCGTTTGCAACATTTTCAACATTTGTAGTCAAAATCATCGCCAATTCCTCCGGTGTAAATTTACCGTCCTCAAGGAATTCACCATTCAGATACTTTCGCAGCGCACAACTCTCCCATGTAACCTTTTCTGATTTATCATGGTATGGATGTTTATTATCTGCCATATATTTTGTAAGCAGAGCTTTTACCATCTGTACGCTCCAAAACCATCCAGTCACAAGTTCCAAACTTCACAACACCACCAATTTTCACTTTTTTCGATGGCTTTTTTCTCAAGCAAAACAATCTGATTTTTACAATCTTTATAATCGCCCAGTTTTTCGTATGTGGACGATGCCCATTTATCAAAACCAACTTTTGCAGAAAGTCCGGCTAACTGATAACGGGTTGCCGGAACATTATAGCAGACAATCATTGCAACAATAACCACAAGCACAACCCATTTTGCAATTCCTTTTTTCTTGTTGTCGTCTTCTTCCTGTTTCTTCACTGTTGTCGTAACAGTTCGTGAAATCACTTCTCTCCCGCCGGCAATTTCTTTTCCCATTCTTTTGCAAGAGCAGCACATTCTTCACTTAACGCAGCACACTCTTCACATCCTTCAAACGGAGTCTCTTTACCTAACTCATCCATCTGTGCGAAATCTTTTTGTAAGACGCACGTAGATACGATAAACATCTTCATCTACTAAAAGGCATCTTGTCGCTCTCTTTAACGTCTTTAACTGGACAAACCGTTCCGCCGGCGTCAGTTCAATGACCTCTTTTTTCTTTTTCTTCTTATCTCCCTTTGCCATGCACTGGAATCCTCCTTTGTCTCTTATGCGGACTGTATTGGTAGTATAACATAGATTGTGTCTAATTATCAACTTTTTGACATCTTTTGTTCGTCATACGAAAAGAAGAAACTATCATTCGCATGAACATTACTGTTTCCCCGATTTGTAGTTTCTTCTTTTTCTTGTTCCAATATTTATTCACAAAGAATTATTTTTTTCTTCTTTGAATAAGTGACTGCTTTCTGCTCTTTTCTCCTTTTCCGGAAAGAACATACCACAATGGTGATGCTACACATACTGATGAATAACATCCGGAAATAATACCTACAATCAACGGAATTGCAAACTGGCGTACGGAATCTACACCGAATACTGCCAATACAAATACCATGATAAAGGTAGTTACCGAAGTATTAATGGAACGAGACAATGTCTCTGTAATACTCTTGTTAATAATTTCTGCAAGGCTTGTTCTTGACGTAGCCTTCGCTTTATTCTCACGAATACGGTCAAATACTACGATGGTATCGTTGATGGAGTATCCGACAATCGTAAGCATACATGCAATAAAGGTACTTCCGACCGGAATAAATGCGCTTGCCACTACATAAACAGTCAGCACAGCAATTACATCATGAACAAGTGCCAAAACAGCACTGATACCGGTTGAAAGTTTACGGAAGCGAATCCAGATATAAAGCAGCATACAAAGTGTCGCAATCAGAGTTGCTACGGCTGCATCCACTTTCATTTCATCACTGACAGAACCACTGATGAACTCGGACTCAATTTTGGTAGATTCATCCACGCCAAATGTTTTCGCCATCGTTGCTTTCAATTCTTCCGACTTCTGCTCACTGAGTTCCTCAGTACGAACAACAATCTTTGTATTATCAGCAACCGAAATTTCAACACTCTTACCGCTTCCAATAACAGATTTTGCAGTATCTTCTGCTTTCTGTTTATCTTCATCGGTTACAGTCTTAGATAAGTCAACAGATGTTGAGTTACCACCGGCAAAAATCTAAACTATAGTTAAATAATGGACCACCGGAAGCAGCACGGACAACAAGTCCTGCCACACAGATTACAACAACAGCTCCGGAAATAACAACATATTTCTTCCAGTTACCAATAAAGTTAATTGTCTTACGCTCTTTCTGAATACCATACATTGAAGTATTTGTCATACCCAGTGCACAGAATGCTTTCATCAAAAAGTTTTGTAATAAACAAAGCAGTAAACATAGACAACACAATACCAATACCAAGTGTCATCGCAAAACCTTTTACCGTACCGGAACCCTTTGAGATACAGTACCAAAGCAGCAATCAAAGTTGTTACGTTACCATCGATAATGGCGGACATCGCTTTGGAAATCCATTATCAATCGCAGACGCTACCGTCTTACCTGTTGCCAATTCCTCGCGGATACGTGTAAATATAATACAGTTTGCATCCACCGCCATACCAATACTCAGGATAATACCCGCAATACCGGGCAGGGTCAATGTTACATTCAAACCATTCAGTGCAAGCAGCATAGCACCTACATAGAAAATCAATGCAATGCTGGCTGCCACACCGGAGATGCGGTACATAACAATCATGAAAAATGATTACGAGAATCAAACCAACCACGCCGGCAAACAAACTGGATTTCAATGCCTGACTTCCCAGTGTTGCTCCTACTACGTTACCATGAATGTTCTCAAGTTCCAATGGAAGAGCACCGATACGTACGGTAGAAGCAAGCTGCTCTGCGGACTCAGAAGTAAAAGCTTCCCGAAATCCAGCACTCACCGCCGGAAATCTCTTCTTTCAGGTTTGGTGCAGAAACTAACTTCTCATCGTATACGATAGCAAGCTGCTCACCAACATGCTCTCCGGTAATCTTAGCAAATTTCTTAATTCCTTTGCCTGCGAATTTAATAGAAACACCATATTCAGTCTTTCCGGTGCCTTCCTGCTGTCTGCTGCCGGAAGTTGCCTCACCAATCATGTCACCGGTCAAAAGGACTTTCGATTTGTCGTAAACGACTTTATCACCTTCGTTTGGTGTGCCGCCTTTTTCAGTCTTCAGATCTGAATACAAAATGAAATAAAGCGCTCCAGCTTTACCAAGTTCCTTCAAAACCTCTTCTGAATCACTGGCACCCGGAATATCGATTGTGACACGGTCACTACCTTCCTGATATACTGCAGCTTCCGTGCTCTCTAATGTTTCCACACGTTTCTGCATCTTGTAAATCGTGTCTGCCATGTCTTTATCGGTTGGCTGTTCACCGGTTCTCTTACCGGTACTATCAGTCTTGTAAGCCTGATATGTGACACTCACGCCACCTTCCAAATCCAATCCAAGACGAATGTTCTTTGCGCTTCCTCGGTGTGCGCCACCAATTCCCCTTGCTGCTACAAACGCAAACGCTGCAATCAGCACAAGAACCAGTAAGACCTGTAAAACGCCCTTTTACTTTACTGTTCATGTTACTTATCTCCTTTACTATAAATCCTTACCAGGGTCTCTTACTGTAAAAATCCCCTTATCGAGCACTGCTCGAGATTAGATATATCACAAAACAATTGGTTCTTCAAGTATAAAACGAAAGCGGCTCGCGCCCTCTTCTCTTTGCTCCAAGCCCTGCTCCATTCGCCCTAGCGGGCTCATGGACGGCTCGTGCCCTCTTCTCTTTGCTCCAAGCCTTGCCCCATTCGCCCTGACGGGCTCATGGACGGCTCGCGCCCTCTTCTCTTTGCTCCAAGCCTTGCTCCATTCGCCCTAGCGGGCTCATGGACGGCTCGCGCCCTCTTCTCTTTTCTCCAAGCCTTGCCCCATTCGCCCCTAGCGGGCTCATGGACGGCTCGCGCCCTCTTCTCTTTGCTCCAAGCCTTGCCCCATTCGCCCTAGCGGGCTCATGGACGGCTCGCGCCGTATATAAAAATAAAAACAGCCATTCATTTGTGAGTGAACTCACAATGAATGGCTGCTTCTATTTTATGCATGGCTTGAGCTTAGCCAAAGTATCTCTTTAACAATCCCTCGAATGCTTTGCCATGTCTTGCTTCGTCTTTTGCCATCTCATGAACAGTGTCATGGATAGCGTCTAAGTCTGCTGCTTTGGCACGTTTTGCAAGGTCGAATTTACCCGCTGTTGCACCATTTTTCAGCGTCAACACGCATCTGCAGGTTTTTCTTTGTGGAATCAGTTACTACTTCACCAAGAAGTTCTGCAAATTTTTGCAGCATGCTCTGCTTCTTCCCAAGCTGCTTTTTTCATAGTAAAGGCCTACTTCGGGATAGCCTTCACGGTGTGCTACTCTTGCCATAGCAAGATACATTCCCTACTTCTGAACATTCTCCTTCAAAATTCGCGCGAAGGTCAGCTACGATGTCTTCGCTGACACCCTTAGCTAACTCCTACTACATGTTCTGCTGCCCATTCTCTTTCGCCAGTCTGCTCTTTGAATTTTTCTGCCAGTGCCTTGCAAACCGGGCACTGCTCTGGTGCACTGTCTCCTTCGTGAACATATCCACATACGCTGCATACAAATTTCTTCATACTAATACACTCTCCTTTTTGATAAATTAGTTTAACCACTTTTGTGATTTATAAACATTTTTTTACAGATGCCGTAAAAATAGATTTCATGTCCTTCTATTTTTCCGGGAAACTCGTCATCCATCTTGGTATCAATTCAAAATCCCAGTCGGCTTCCAAATCGATTACCTGTCTGCAACGACGACAAATAAAATGATTGTGTGGGGTGGTCGTTGCATCAAAATGCTCTACCCCGTCACCACAGTTCAATCGCAAAATCTCACCACAGTCTGCTAATAAGTTTAAATTTCGGTATACCGTTCCTAAACTTATCTTAGGAAATTCTTCTCTGATTTTCTGATATACCTGCTCCGCAGTCGGATGAGACTTTGTTGAACGCAGATAGACTAACACAGCTTCCCGCTGCCTGCTATACTTGAGTCCAGCCATATCTCACGCTCCTTTTTTGATAATAGTAACTGTTACTGTTATTACTATATATCATTTATCTTTTGCTTGTCAATACTTTTTCTCAATAAATTTTATTTTTTTTCACATTCGACATTTTTTCTACATAATATATAGTAAAAACAAAAAGGAGTTTCTATGAATCTTTCAAAGAAACCATTAGCAATGGCATATGTCCCATGGCAGACTTTTGAAAATGTCATGGAGGGCGAATGTGCCTTAAGACACGGCACCATTTTCGAAGATTTAGTTTTCCGTTTGTTGGTGCACAGGCTGCCTGCCAGGCAGACCGCAGTCAAAACCACTCCCATTCCGGTTCTTGTGGCTGCCATAACCGACAGCCCTATATGCAAAAACAACTCCTGTGGAAGGCGAGGTGTTTATTGATGAATCAAAACAGACATTCAAAGCATCAGAAAATGACCGCTGTGCGGTGAGGCCGGATTCTGCATGATTGACGCCGGTATGTATTTGGATACTCATCCTTGCGATGGCAAGGCAATGGATTATTTCAACCGTTACCAGCAGATGTACAAAGAAGCCGTCTGCGATTACGAAAAACACTGCGGACCGTTATTTTTAACCGGTATTGATACAAACGATGGCTGGACCTGGACCGATGAACCGTGGCCATGGGAAGGGGGGTGCAGCTGATGTGGACGTATGAACGACGACTGGAATACCCGGTCAATATCAAAACGCCGAATGCAAAATTGGCAAAAGTAATAATCAGTCAGCTGGGTGGACCGTAGTGCTGAGAGTTATAAAAAGATTTTTTCACTTTAGATTGTCCTTAAAAATAACATAGAATTCACTGAAAGTAAAGGATTTCAGGCTTTTAAATTTCTTTCACCTTTTTTTCAAACTAATCCATTGCCATTTGTCATTCTTTTTTTGTTCAACAAACGCCCCCATGCACCAACCACCTTAGAAATCTTAACAACCTCTCCCGGATTTATGCTGCCAATTTTATTAGTAGGTTTTACTCCCTTGGATGAGCGGATGGCTGCTGCCTTTGTTACTTTGGCTCTGTACTGATAATTATACATAATCTTGTTGTAAAAAGATGCTTCCATTTCAAGTTGCCTTTACCGATCATCGGCTCTGGACACGCTTTGCCGTTGACGTCCCAATGTCTGATGATAGTCTTTGCATTCGGACAACATTTCTGAATATACTGTACTAATTGTCGTACCGCAAGCATCTGTTCCCAGCTTACACCTTTTTGCAATCACATAATTCGATGGACACACTGTTATCATTCATTACACTTTTTATAATACGATGCAGCCCCCTTCTCACGGGTATAGAAGTGGCCAACCGCCCAGGCAGTATATTCCATTGGCACGGACTCCCAAATCTCAGATTTTTATCCACAAAGAAATGCGCACCCGCTTCTCGCGTGTTGCCAGTAGCGTAAAAATCAGCATTGTTCTTCGCCGTATCTCCTTTGTTGCCGGTAAAATGTATGACAATGTACTTTATGTCCTTTAAACTCCTTTTTGCTCCCATAACTGATTGATTTTGCTCTTCTTTTTTTTAATTTCCATTTGTTTCACCTTCCTTATCTGCTGCAATCAGTCCTCAGCAAGCATATCTGCCTGCGATGCAAGCCATCCCATTTGAACACCGGAAGTACCAACAAATGCAATTGCCTTGTTACCAATTGCATCATGCTCCGCAATTTACAATTTCTCCACCTGTTGACACATATGAAATACCTGTTGCAAGCTGAATATATTGTTTTTTACCATTCCATCCCTTACGGGCAACTTTCTGTCCAATTTTTAATCTTCGAATTGCTTCACCAAATGTAAATGTTTGAACATCTAAATCCTTTTACATCTGCCTCGTCAACAATCTCCCAATCATCACGAAGAATAAAATCAAGAGTATATCCAACATTTTTTGTCTCCCGAATATCAAGAGTTTTCCCATCTTTACAATGCATCTTAATGGAATTATCTTCCCATTTCCAATATCCTCTCCATTCTGGACACTTTATCAATGCTCCCTGTTTAAGTGCCTCATATGCTTTCTTAAATTCCATTACTCATCAACCTCCTCTTTATTCTTCAACACATCAATCCCCTTTTCAATTGCTTTTGGAATGGGAATTCCCACCAGACCAGCGTTTTCGATCAGACTAATCGTCTCATTAACAATAAAACCAATCACAGTAGCATCTTTTTATAAATGTAGTTCCAATTGTCATATCCAACCGACAAGCCACCAATACAATAAGCAGGGTAACACCTTTTCCGGCATAATCCTTTCCATCCAGCATGAGATTCCAGCGCACCACTCTCTGTTTTTTTGCTCTTTTTAAAAATTCCAGCAACCATAAGACCGGTAACATAATCTATGCACATAAAGATAAAAGCGTTGTCATTCCGGAAGTCCATCCTCCAAAAAAAGACGCCACGGTACTTCCAACCAGTCCGCAAATCGTACAAATCATCTGTTTCATTCTATAAGTCCCCCTTTGTTTTTTTCTCAGTATAGCAAAGGAACTAGAAGTTTACCCCTAGTTCCCATGCGAACCACCTATTCCTCATTCCATTTTTAAACGTATCGCTTGTATAGATGCATTTACCTTTTATTTTAAGTTTATACAATTTCTGCATAATAAGTTGTTTCTCATGAGTATTTTTTAGCACTCTGAAACCTGTCTTTATACTCAGAAGATAATTTCGAACGAATGGACGCAAATGCTTTCTTCTCTTTCTTACTGGCACTAAGTTCATGCTTTTCATCATCCCTTTCAATTTTGTCATTGCTTCCTCGTACATCTGTTGTAATATTTCTTCGTAGCCTTTTCCCTCCTCAATGGCAGCAACCAAATCATCGCTCTTGTAAAAAGAAAGATAATCATGTGCATCCTTTGCACTGGATTCCGTTTTGTCCTGCATCTTATTTAATACACTATTAGTTGCAGCTACAACTTCATAATGATTAAATCCCATTTTTATAAGTTTGTTGTAACATTCCATATAGCCATCATGATTTTTGTCAAGACGATACTGTGCCGCTTGCTTTACTAAATCATTTCGACTTGCCAACTGGTCTTTTTACCGCTGTTTCCACATCACCTTCACCTTTCTCCCCACTTTTCTTCATCTTCTTCCGATATTCCTCGGCTGTCTTCTTATCTCCGTCCATAAGTGCATAGTAAATTTTCTTTCCATACACACTTGCTTTCGGTTCTTCTTTATCCGTGGAAAATGAAAACAAACCATCCCCCTGATGTCACATCCTCAACATTCTTCCAAATTCCAACGGCTACATTTTGCACATTGTCTACCGGTACACCACACATTTTTGCCACGGTGCCAGCCGCATCAAAAAAAGGCTCCTTTTTATCTCGTCAATTCCTTTCTCTGCTTCCTCATCAGAATCACTAAACGAATCAATTGCACCATTTCCCATTTTCACAATAGATTCAAACAGCGAAGAAATTTCACTAAACAGTGACACCTCAATACCATAATACCGTTCTTTCGTAATTGCAGAATATATAAAGGTTATACAATTCGTTTCCAGCTATAAAACTTCCTGAAAGTGACCCCAGTACACCATTAGTCCACTCTGAGACAAAACTCTCAGCAGTGAGTTCGTTCTCATCGTCCAAATACGGTTTTTTATCTTGTGCAAAAGACCTCTTGCCAAAAACGTCATTGTAGAAAGCACTGCTGCCGATACCAACTGACTAGATACGGCCCATGCAAATTCCTTTCTTGCCTGTGCCTTTTTGCTCCTTTGTTCCGATTTTGTTTTTGCATACAGATTACATGCCGCGTCATATAAGATGCCACCATTCTGCATACGCTGTGTCATAAACATAAACATTACTTTTTTATTTTGCTAGGGTCGCGCAAATAATCTGGTCTCTGCATTACTGATAGTTCGGCTGTGTATCTTCCACGCATCGATTAAAAACTTCCGCCACCTGACGATAATATGCATCAGTCCCCTTTTTCAATGCCGTATAATTTACATCTACATAGTATTGTGACGCATACCAAAAGCCGTCAACTGTCGCCACATCAACTTTCTGTATCATATTCTTTACTTCTCTTACCACCGGCATGCGATTTGTAAGACTATTCAAAGTATCAATATCCGCCATTTCCTGCGTGGAATTTCCTTTGTTTCGATACCATAAAAAGTGGTGTATATTTGGCAATCAATTCTCTGTCTGCGCTACTGATAGGAAGTCCGTGTTTACCACCTCTGGCAAGTGCTTTCATAACCGGTTCCCATCCCAAAGTAGCAACCGCAGTCGGATAAGATGCCGCCTGTTTCATAATAACTGACCAGTTTCCAGTCAGAACTGCTCCAGCAAAATTTCCCCGAAGCATATCAAAGACCGTCGATTCTCCCGCCCTTGCATTCTGCAAATCAGCGAGTAGGTTATCAATATACTTCGTTGCCATTCTTCCCCATACATCCTGCATTGCCTTATGAACAGTATCATCTTGTACCATTACAGATTTCGCAGATACATCAGCACTATCCGCATCAGTAACTTTCCACGTAGCTCCATTATATACTTTATTAAAGTTACGAATCGGAATCGCAAGACCGCCAAACTCCGATGTCATTTTCAAAGAACGCTGCGCTGTGTCAATTATACTCTCCATTACCAATGGCTTAACAGATTGTACACGCTCCTTCAAAAATCCGGCTCCCTCTAAAGTCTTATCCATTTTCAAACTAGTAATATCCGTAGTTACATAGTTCTTATCAACAGAAATCGGATAATAATTCTTCTCATTTGCTTTTTTTAAATCCGTACAACTCCATTGAGGTTTCATTAATCACACTACCGGTGTACTCGTGGAACAACTTTTTAAAGGCATGAAGAACCTTTTTCTCTTCCGGGGACATGGCATCTTCCATCGCCTGAATTTTTGCAGAGGTTACCCCTTTTGCTAATTTTGTTTTATCATAAGCACCTTTTTTGTCCCCCTTCAAATATAAGTCCATATTTGGCATAGTGACGCCACCATAAACCATATGTCGTAAATTGTCCTTATTCATACCATGCATTACAAGAGCCATACGCATTCCTTTTTGTCACTTTTTACTTTCTTACCATCTTCATAAACAAGACCAGTGTCAACCATTCCCTGCTTCTTATCAAAAGTTTTCATCAGTTTTACCACATTTTCATCCTGCATTACATCGGCAAGAATAGCTTCTCCTTGCTGCTGAATTGTCAGCATTTTACGCTGTCCTTCATTTAATTCTTTCCATTCCTGCATAAACTCTCCATCCGCGTATCCGGTAATCCGGCGAAATGCACGATAGAATTTAGAATTTCAATGCATACTCAGGCAGTTTTCTTATGACTTTATGCGTACTCATAAATGAACTTACACCTTTTGCCGAACGTACTTCCCGAATTACCTGTTCTGCTGCCTTTGTCGCATCAATTTCTCCTTCTTTGCGAATTAATTCAGTTGCCCTCCGGATTGTTTTGTATACCGTTTTCATCGCATCATAAACCTCATTTTAATTCCTCGGAAGATAAATCATAAATGCTATTTCCATCAGTCTTAAATTTATTAGTAATACGCTTTGTAGTTCATAAAGCAATATCAGCATCATACTCGGATGCATAGTTATAATCGGAATCTTTTTTCATTGCTTCAAAATGCTGTCTCGCATCATCTAACGCATTATATAATTGAGTTCCTTCTTTCGCGCCTAAATTGACAGCCTCGCACACATCAATTACAGACCGAACCAAATCTTGTGGCACATACATCCCCTCTTTTTGGTTTCATCAGCATTTGTCTCATCTGCTTATGCAAACGACGAATCTTATTCTTTGCTTCTGTCTGTTTTTCTGCTCCGATAAATTCTTACGGTACTGACGATTCTCAATCTTCATTTCGCTATCTTTTTTCACCTGACTCTTTTTCAACCGCTCAATGTAACGCTTTTGCTTATCAATCTCATACTGATACTTACGAATCAGTTCTCCGTTTTGTGTCGTCTCAATCACATTTGCATAATCATGTATCTTAGCATACGCCTCTCAGTTCTCTGATTCTTATTCTTTATCTGATCATCCATACTGACTTTCAAGCCTTCCAAAAATTGTTTCTCACACTCTTTCCGATAATCCTGCAGCATGGTAAGATATACCCGATTTGCCTCTTTCCATTCACGCTCCACTGCCGCATCCGCTTTATCCTTAAAAGTTGCTTTTTGTGGCACATTGCTCATTTCCTTATAAATGTTTAATGCAAGGTCATAAGATGCCTGCTCAATATCTTCCCCATAAGCATTTCGATAAGTTGGTCGCAATCCGTCTAATACCGTCATAACCTCTGCTATCATATCACCATCATTGGTATCCGCCTTAAATAACTCCGGATACTTCTCGCTTAACTCTCCCCAAACCTGTTCAAGAGTCGTCCCCTCCGAAACAATTCTAAGCCGTCCGAAATTACTCTTGCTAAACTCTCCCATACTTCCATACATGTAATTTACTTCACTTTTCTGGGCTTCCGACAACGCAAGTTTTGTTTTACGGAAATACTCTCGTAAATCTTTGTACTCGTTATACAGTGTCATATCTTTTGCTGTGCTTTTTCAAGGACACCTCGTGCAATTTCAGAAGTAATCTTTAATGCCTCTTTATAATCCGCACCCTCTTCATTCATATAAGCATACAGTTTTGTCAGGTTATCCCGAAATGTTTCTGTATCAAAGGACGAATGATATTTTTCAATATTTTTTTGCATACTGCCTCTACACGTGCCGGTTCCGGAATGGTTTTCTTTCCCGGCTTAAATTCACTCTGAAGCATCTCCACAACTTTCTTTAATTGCTCATTTTCTTCTACCAAACTTTCCTCTGTTGTCATAGTTTCTGCCAATGAATGACGCAGTTTTTCTGCACGCTCTGATACATGAAGGGAATATTTTCGCCTTCACCGGATATAATGTTCTTGACAATCTCTTTGTATCGTGCTAGATTGTTACTATAATCCTGATGAAGTAAGCCCCCATGGGATTGGCCCATGGGCCCACACTGCTTCATCAGGATTTACTTTTATTATCCGGTTTTTCTTTACGAGCACTTTCAACATAATTCTGTATTGATTTCTTCCCATACAAACTGAGCATAACATTAGCAATCGTATGTTCACCTTTAACACGTCCACTACCATTGGGTTTTAATTGCTGCAATAACAACATTTCCCTGATTGTCCTTTACATTTGTTACCAAAATTACATCCGCATTATTTTCATTTGTATTTGATTTTATAATCATTGCTGGTGTTTCTAATTGCTTCTGTAGTTTTGTAAATAATCCTTTTCCCAAACCATGATAATTTGTTTTTGGTTTAAAACGATTTTCTTTTTGCCTCTTCTTGCGTTTTTTTATTGTCGAATACACATGTTGGTTCGTCATAAGCATTGGAAGATCATTCCAGCCTAGTTCCTTCAACGCTTTTGTTGTTTCTCCCAGATAAACATGCGTGTAATCTTTTGGTACGGTATCATTTAGCACATCATCTATCTGCTTATCTAGGTCAACACTAATAGAGTAGCGAATGTCCTTGTTTTCCTTTGTTGGATTTTCATTCGTTATCTGTTTAATCTGTTCACTGTAAAACGGAATTACTACCTGATGTATAGTTCCACCTTGTTTTCCACCTTTATCAATGATACCATCATATCCGTTTTTCTTTAATACATCTGTTACAAAATCAGGAATACTGGTCCATGAATATGTTGTCCCATTTTTTATATCATTTTGCAAGCGACTTACAAACTCCTCCGGAACAACATTATTCTTATCCCACATATCCGCTTCATTTCCAACAGTAACTTGTGCATTTTCTGCAGCATCTTTTTATTTGTTCAAACATATCTGTAGATATATCCGTTGTATCAAATGGTTTTGTCACATTCAAGTACACTTCGTAAACCTTTTCATCCCGATAATCTGGATTGTAATATTCTACATTATCAATTCCGACCATTTTAACACTTGTCGAAAATCGTCCTCCTGTCGTATAGTTCACCATCGTCAAGCCACGCCTGCACTAATGCTTCTAAGACATTTCCATTGTTTTCCCGGAGCAGATACGAATCAAAATTACCATTTCCATAATCCACATCCGGATTATAAATAATTGTTTCGTAATCATCATCAAAACAAATATGTCCTGCCTTCTCTCCCAATTCTTTCTTTTTCCTTTGCAGATAATGTATTCCAAAGTTCACCAACAGATATATCTTCTCCGTTATGTTTTTTACACGAAACTGTGTATGATAATCGTTATATCTTTCGTCATAATCAAGCGATGTATCTTTCTTATCTTTTGAATAATTTTCTGCAATTTCCTGGTTATCCGTAAAAATAGGCCATTGGACCAGATGTTGCCCTATTAGGGTCAAAATAATATCCTACACGGTCCGCTCTTCCGGTACCATGATACATTACTTTCAAGTTGCCTTTTTCATCCGTTATCTTACTATCTTTGAAAAAACCCCTGCTGCTCCTTTGATAGATTATGACCTTCATTATCTACTTTCACATTACTCACCGTCGGCATATTTTGCAACATCTTTTAGGTTCGTTTTAATATCATCTTGTATTGTATCCGGAATTACCTTGACCGAATACTTCCTCTTTTCTCTTTTTCTTCACCCTTATTATTACTATCCAATTTCTTGTAGTTTCTCCCCCCGCTTTATCCACGGCATCCATGAACATCTGCTGAATCTTTTCCTTCTGTTCCACGTTGAGTTCTGCTGCCAGTCTGGCCGCTTTTGTCATAGGAGTATCATCAATATAGCTTTTTATCTTTTCAAATACATGCTTTTACCAAATCTGCGATTTTCTGAAATACATTTTTTCTTTGCATTCACATCCAGCTTCGCATCTTTCATTACCCAGTCAATAAAGTTTTTTGCCCCGGCTTCATCATAAAACACACCACTGACAGCATCGTTGATTAACTCTCCTGCAGCATCCTCATAACTTTTTTTCACCTTCCACCTGCTCATAGGCTCTTTTGATAAGATTCAATTAAGGCATGGATATCCTCTGCTCCATGTTTCTCTACTAGGTAATTAAGCATCACTCCCATTAATTTCTGATACTCTTTTTCCGACATTACCGATGCAAATTCCAAAGATTCATGTATCACTACACCAAATTTATTTTCTGCATCTTCCGCAAATGCCATCTGTCCTCTATCCATATTCAATAAACCATTTACCGTATCTGCATCTTTATCTGTGAGGGTATTCAAATCCAATACATCCAATCCGGTTTTCTTTGCCAATTCTTTTTTCACGCGAACAAAGCTATCCTTATCCTCCGAAGCATAGCGGTAATCTTCATATTCACCTTTTCCTTTTTTGCGCCGGCGCAACTTTGTTTTCTGCCTCTGCTGCCCTTGCGTTTTCTCCATGTGCCTTTCCTAATTCATACGCAAGACGCATTGCTCCCTTTGTCACTCATTATACGAAATGACTTAGACGCCTGCATCATTTTATCAAAACTGATACTTCCCAATCTTCCCATGCGATATGCCATACGAAAATTATTTGCATAAACACCGGCATTATCCTTACCATTGTAATAATCCACAAGTGCCGTTGCCGCAGCCGCATTATCCATCTTTGATGCAATGTTAAACAAATCCTGTGTCCCTTCATCCTGAAAAGACAAGTCCGCAAGGTTTACTACCTCGCCATCCGTAGTCTCTACTATAGCCGATTCTTTTTCCAATTTCCCGGAATCCTTTCACCTTGACCTGTTCATCGGATGCCGTAAATGCTGCATTCTCTGTCTTTCTAAAATTGGCATTCGTAACATTTTCTGACGGTGCAACATTTCTTTTTTTCGACTTCAAGGTCACTCGTAACATTCTGCTTTGCCTTTTGCGGCTGTAGTTCTTGTACCTCAACCGGTCGTTGATTCCGTTCCATTTCCTCATCAAGATTCACACTATCGGATGTAGCATCCATATTAGCAATAGCATCTTCCTCCTGCTCTGACACGGATTCATTCTGCACCACCTCTCTTTTTTTGATTAAGAGATACCGTTCTTTTCATCGCATTAGAAACAGAGGCATCCATAATGTCATACAATGCCTGCCGCTCGGATTCGAATTTTGCATATTTACTCTTTTAGCTAACTCCTGTGCTTTCTCACGTGCCATCTGGTCGATTTCTACTCCCAGACTATCCGGCACACCACGAATGGCATCTTCATACGCCCTTGCAAGTTCTCCACTGGTTCTCGCTTCCGTAAAATTGTTTTCTACATTTTCCATGATGTCTACTGAAATTTTACCATACTTTTCCGTATCATCTTTTGCTTTCTCATAGGTATCCATACCCTTTTCTGCAGCATATGTAAGTAAATCTGCTCCTTCGTTTCCCTCTGCAATTGATGTCCCATTCTTTTTCACTAATGACTGATACTGTACTTTCGAGTACACATTCGCATAGGTACCAAAAGACCACCTGAAAAGCCCCTGCTGCCGTGTCTTCGCCCACCTGTATCCAGAAGTCTTTCCGTGCATTTTTCTTTTGCCTCATCCTTTGACATTCCCTGTTGGATATAATTTTTAACATTTTCATTATACTCACTTTTACTTCCATTAACTGCACGGTCGACAAATGCATTTGCAAAGTCCGAAGCAGCCTCTTCTGACCCTTCTACCGCCCCCCTGCTTTACAAGGTTCTTTGCAAAATCACGAAACTGTTTTGGATTTGTTGTTTTAACGCTTCAAAACTATCCAGTGAAAACTTTTCGCTTGCCCACTCTGCCAAACCGGCTCCCAATCCGGTAATCAAAGACTGTCCGGCACTTCCTGTTCTCTCTCATAGGTGTCCATGTACGATTGATTTGCGGCATTTGCTCCCATCAACGCACTAGCTGCCCCACCTGCTAACTTGGTTCCCTTTAAATCCTTTCGTCACAAGAATATCCGCAGCAGAATCAACCGTGGACATTCCGGCGTTATAGACAAACTTACCAATATCATTATCAATACCTTCGGATACTGTCTGTCTTACATTGTTCGTATAAGAACTGTATGGGTGGCTGGCATGATTAATGGGATAAGACTTATCTGATGATAGGTTTTAACCGCATGATTTACATCCTCTGCAAGTTCCAACGGTGAAAGCAAGTTTGACCCCACACTTAACGCACTGGATACTACCGGATGTTCGTCTGCTATTTTTTTTATACCTTCATCCCATACCTCCTGTTCTTTATTATCAGTGTTAATGTTCTCGCTATCGATAATGTAATCTACATCAATTCCTTTTTTCTTTTTAATTCCTTTAACCTAGGAAATTTTTCATATGCTTGTGACAAAAACCCCGAATGATACTTGCTTCCAGTTTGCCCTGTATCGTCGGCACTAAATTGTTTACTAAATGGTTTTTATCTGCACTGTATTTTCTTTCTACCCACACGTAATCTGCTGCCTTTTTACTAACTGCTTATCGGCATCCCCCAGCTTTGTCATATTCATGCTCCAGTTCTACTCGTGGCTTATTACTTTCCAGTTCTGACATATACTGACATTATCCTGGTACTTATTCCACAAACTGGTGTATTCCTTGTAATCTTCCCAATGATACACCTTTTTTTCCCTAACTTTTCCTCAAAATCTTTTGGCTGAACTTTTTCCCATTCTCCTGAAAATCCCTGCTTTAAAACAAACCACTATCCGCGATTTTGACTTAAACAAGTCTTTATTTTTCTTCGCATTTGCAAGCGCAGTTTGAATTTTCATCATAGTTCATTTTGTGATGGATTTCTGTATGTATTACCAGATGAAGTCCGAAATAACTGGTTTGTCTTTTCCGCATTATTATTGCGAACATTACTTCCATTTGTGCTCTGCTGTTCTCTGCTTTCTTTCTTGCTGTTCCTGTTTTTCCTTTGTTCCGCGTCTCGGAATTTCCGACAGCATATTATTTTCTGCCTTTGCTGCATTGCGAATCAGCGTATTGGTTCTCTTATACTTTTCGCTGTTCTTTTGCGTTCTTTCTTTAATTTCTACTGCTTCTCTGCCAATCGACGATAGGGATTCTGACTGATTCGTATAGTCGGTATCCGAATACTTTTTTATCCTCACCATAATAAGAATCAGCCTTTGCTCTGGTCTCACTGGCTATTTTTGTCCCTGCATATCTCTTTCATAACTTGTCCTGGCTCTCAAAATAATTTGAAATAATACTTCCGAACCGGATTCATGAGTATTCTGTTTTTTTCTTATTTGCCATAATATATATTCTCCCCCTTTTTCTTTTTGCTTTTTCTTTGAGGACTGTTTCTTTTGTTTTTATTCACCTGTTTTTCCAAATAGTCATTGTAAGAGCCTACTGTGTGTAACTCCCTGCTGCTAGGCAGATTTCGCATAAAATCAACATAGGATAATGTAGTCTTCGCATCTGCTCCGGCCGCCACTGCACTGTCATAGGTTGGATATTTGCTTAACCCCTCTCTGTAGTAGTTCCATCAGAGGTTATATATGTCGGTAAAATCTTTTGCTGTATATCCCAATAAAACACTCCATACATAATTGCTTTGATCAGCAGATAACACGCCACTCTTTTTCCATATTGTTCAAATATTCTGCGATACCCTGCGTGTCATTGTTCTTAGCCAATTCCTTAACCTTCGACTTAATATCCGTTGGAATCTTAATCCCACCGGTTGAAGATGCCCCTTTTGCCCGACGCACTTCGTTTACTAGCGGATGCAGCAGCGGCCTTAGCTTTTTTGATAACTGGTAATCCTTATTCTGCCAGTAATTGGATGCGTTCTGCTGCTGTCTCCACTGGCTGTTGCCATTTTGCTGTTCATACTTCCACTGCTGATTAGATACATTCGCAGTATAGTTGTTAAAATCGTTATTATATGCCGCATCATATCGATTCGCATAATAGTTTCTGTCATCCTGCCAATCGCCAACCTTTGTCCCGATACTTCGCATAATCACTTTCGTCAAGTCCCTGATACATGGACAAGTCGGATCTCTGATTATCCAAATCCGTCTGATAACGGTTGTACGCTGCCTCGTACAAACTAGGAATTATATTATTCAAGGCTGACATGTTTTCCTGATACGCAAGGTTGCCGGCCGTAGCCGCATAAGAGTTTCCATATCCTCCGGACAACGCGGCCCGCCTGCGCCGTTGCATTCTGCATCCCTAACTGTGCCTGCCTCTGATACTGGTCCTTATAATTTCTTCTGATACAAAGCATCCTTTGTATAGTCAAGGAAAACCTTTGCGATTTGCAATCGCATCCGCCAATCCGGTTATCTGTGTTCCATACTTACTGGTATAAGCTGCCGGCCTTGCCTTCTCCGTCTTTTGCAACGTACTCTTTGCGGCGTTTACTGCTTTCGATGGCGTATAAGACTTTTATTGTCGGTGTCTTCACAGTTGTTGCTTTGGTGATTGTTATTTTACTGCTACTGCTCTTCTTTTTCGCCATAATCCTCATCCTCCTCTTCTATGATGGGTTTCCTCTACCACCGGTTCCGAACCCCATATTGCAAACACAGCATTTACCACATTTTCTGTCTGCTCCGTCAACAATTCTTCTCTTCCGGATACGGAATTGAGATAGGTTCGTCTATGATTCTCTCCAACCTGAGATTTCACTTCTCCATCAATTAGTACCTTTCTTGTTAAGATGCTCACACTCTCTGTCGACAACATATCTACCGTTTTTTCTTCGTTAATTTCCATTTCAATTCCTCCTCGTTAAACCTTTCTATACCAACCGTATACATACCAATCGCTATATGTTTTTCCGGACGCGTATGCCCCATTCTGGACATAATATGAACCACTGCCGCTAATTAGATTAAATGGTGAATTAGTTCCATTGCCACTCGACACAATTCCAATCGGATAGACATTTGATGGACGACTATGGTCAGGTTCATATGGCAGTCCGCTTATATGATGACAAGCATAACTACTTGTTGTTAATATCATTGCCTCTATAAATACAATGTCTCCCAGTCTATAATAATTTCCCGTAGCCGCTGCAATTGACGTTTAATCTCATTACTTGCTGTATTAAACAGTCTAGGAGTCCATGTTCCTTTTTCGTATTTTGCTGTGTATTTTTTTGTATAATTACTTGAATCCAGCAGCGTCTTCCATGTGTCCCAAGTTCCACTTGACATGGCTCTATGCTGCAATATTCCATTATTAAGCATGGCCAGTTGTGAATCCCAACCACTCGTATTATCCCAATTCATTTGCAGTATCTTTGCATCACCCCGGGCTTTCCGTTGTCATCTTAGAACTGGCAACAAATGCTTCTACTGCTCCCCATCCTATCGGATGTACTCGATTTATCTGCAGATGCCGGACGCGTTGCAATATAATTAAGCAATGTGCTTATTCCTGCCGGCCCCATTGGTCCTTGCGCCCCAGTATCTCCTTTTGGTCCCTGAACACCTTGAATCCCTTGTGGTCCAGTTTCTCCCTGTGGTCCTTGTGGCCCTTCCGGTCCCGTTGCTCCGGTGTCTCCTTTGGGTCCTTGTGGTCCCGTTGCTCCGGTATCTCCTTTAAGGCCTTGTGGTCCCTGTGCTCCGGTGTCCCCCTTCGCACCAGTATCACCCTTTTCCCCTTGTTCTCCCCTGCGGTCCCGTTGCTCCAGTATCTCCTTTAGGTCCTTGCGCCCCGGTATCTCCTTTCTCTCCTTTAAGACCTTGCGGCCCTTAAAATTTCAATCAAAAATTTTGCCATTGTATCACTTCCTATCTATTCATCCGGTAATATTAAATAAATGTCTCCAGTAGAATCTATTTCAAATTGAGGCGGTGTCTCATCATCTGTAGTAACCGCATATAGGTTTCCGTCAGCGTCTCCCATCAGATAAAAGAATCCATTAATTGGATTGATTACACCACTGTCACCTCTCTCGCCTTTATCTCCTTTATCTCCTTTTGGACCTTGAATTCCTTGTGGACCACTCTGGTCCGATTTCACCAGTTACTACTCTCGGTCCTTGTAAACCTTAATGGTCCCGGTTTCTCCGGGTACCCCCTGCAATCCTTGTACCCCGGTTTCTCCAGTATCTCCTTTGTCTCCTTTTTACTCCCTGTTCCCCTTTTGGACCAGGCAGCCTTGTGTCCCCTGTGGTCCACGCACTCCTGAATTCCCTTTTCACCTTGCACACCTTGAATTCCTTGTGGACCTTCTGGTCCATTTTCCTTCCGGTCCAGTCAGCCCCTGCACACCCTGCGGTCCGCAATCACCTTTCTCTCCCTTTTCTCCTTGCACACCGTCTTTTCCTGCATCGCCTTTCTCTCCCTTTTTCTCCATCTGCGCCTTTGTCACCTTTGTCACCCTTCTCTCCCTTATCACCCTTCTCTCCTTTTTCTCCCCGTCATCCGCCGCTCTCTAACTGTTGCTTTACCTTGTCTGCAATCTCTTTTTGCTTCCTTTGCCATCTTTACAGTTTCCTGCACTTGACTAAATTTCTTTTCTGTCTCAGAAGTCATATTATCCAGTTCAAGATTATTTAAGATATAACTTAAATTATCTATCAGACGTATTATCCATGAATTCAACTTCTGAATATTTTTTTTCCATCCATACCATCTAATTGGATAGGGTCAAATTGCAACGTGGCCATTAATATCCCCCCTGTTCCAAAACTTTGGAAATGCTGTAAACCCTTGCATCCCCTTTCCCTCTTAACCGGATTCTCATATGATCACATCGAATCGGAAATATGGGTATTTCAAAACTCCGCATTGTTACAAAAGATGGAGTATCTCTCCTACTTTGTTCATATTTAGACTCCATATGTGCAGCCTCCTCCCATACTCCACAGGAATCATACATTACATCTACATCTAATTCTGAATCTAACGGCAAAGACAACCTCAAACATATTTTTGATATATACTTGTTATTGGGATAGCTTATCCCTATCAAGCCGGTTTCCGCACTCCACTCAAGTATTGTTTCCAGTCCTTCCTCTGTCGTGTAATCCCTTGATGTAATCTCCATTACTTTTCTATCATTCATATAAAGCAAAGCCCCATCCAGGTTTACGAATTTATCCATACTGCATAAAAGATGTCTCATCCTCTTTGTGCCACATTCCTTTGCTCGAATCATACACAAGTGTCTCGTAACGAGTCGTGCGTATATTTTTCCCGTGCATATAGTATTTTGCCCCCAGTGCACCTGCCCTTACCTTTTCGTAGCGTTCTCCACCTAATGCTGCACTAATTGATACCGGAGTACTTCCGTCATACGCACACACATCCTCGCGTGATTTGTAATACAATATTTCATTCACAAGCACCAGACTTTCCGAACATCCCTTTTGCACACCACGGCATCGCTGCGTATTAATCTGATAATTTGCCGGATAAGAACCGTATACCTTATGAATACAATCCTCTTTGAAAAAACAAAACTTGTCCGCCGTATGCTGTACATCCGGTAAATTCTCCATCACTGCCGACCGTTGCCGCATATGAATCTGCCGCAGTACCCAGATAAGAATACCAATTTGTCATATCTCCCTGCTTACAGCAGTAAATTTCATGTTTCTCCGAAGAACACCCCCATATACGGTTGTCACTTTCACACACATAATCCATATCCGGAACACTACGTTTCAATGTAATTACTCCAGTTTGTGTTGTATTATTGGTAAGCAGAGCCGTTACAATGATGAAATCATCCTTTTATCCCAGATTGCCATATCCTGATTAAACGTATCAGCAATGCTTCCCGTCACACCATCAATCTTCACTACGTCATATTTTTCAAACGGCTTTCCTATGCCGGTGTTTGATATTTTAGTATAGCTTGTAGCCACTGCCGTCCACTGGTTTTCAGATTCACTCCACAACTTCAATGCATTTGGTGTTGTCCCCGTATCCATCCAGTAAATGGCACCATTAGAGCATGTAGTTATCTTTGTCCAGGTAGTCGTATACTTTTTAATCACATGCGGTGTCGATGATGTATCCAGCCACAAATCATCTGCCTTCGGTGATTGAGGTGACGCTGCTCCGATAGACGGTGCCTTTGTAATAGGGGTAATATCTGCCCCATCCAGCGTACACGTGGAAAATGTTACCGTTCCTGCCGTTGCCTTTGATGCCTCCATATCTTTCAGCGTCTTGTCATTTGTATTAAATATCTTTTTGTCCGGCCAAATAGCCACATACGCCCCCATACCACACATTACTTTAGTGCTTTTCGCAAGCTGACCAATAATCTGCCAATCGTTCATTTCTTTGTCTGTATATACTAAGTTGCCATCCTCCACAAGCAAAATTCCGTTTTTCGCATACATTCCATAGATTTCTCCGGTACGAAACAGCATTCTTCTCTTTCTTCTGGGTGCCAGTGCCGGGTAATAATCGGATGTCATGTTCTTCTCCATATAAAATTCATTTTCCCCCACAATTCATGGTATGGTTGTACCCGCCAAAAGCAGATATCATATCCCTTGTTGTTTCCATTTCTGTAGCTGGTGTTATTGTCAAGGTTACACCCCGTTCTTTTTGGCTGCATTGGCATATGATTTCGAATATACCAGTTCTTAAAATCCTGATACCCATTACTGAATACCGCAATCTGGTTATTGTACATTCCCATATCACGATTATAAAAATCGATTTGAGCCATCAAATAATCAACATACACTTTCGCATAGGTATCCGGTATTAATAGGTCTTCATTCATATGTTCTTCATCATATCCATCAAATACAACGTCCACATTTTTTTTCTTCATACCTGCTAATTACCTCATCATAAACTTGTCCATCAAGTATCGATAACCATTCAATTTTTTCCATGTCCGAAAATCGGTTTGGTCTTAATCGGTCTGCTTTTTCAATTGCTTCCTGCACTCTCAACTTTCTCACCTCAACCTAAAAAAAAGCGGGGAAGGTCACTGCTTCCCCCCCAACTTTCCTCTTATCAGGGGAACTAATTGCTTTCATTTTTTGCTACTAACTCAGAAATCTTTGTTTCTGTTTCCTCGTCTGCTTTTTCAGAATTACGCAATACCTCAGCCACATAATATGGCACCTCAACTTCCACTCCGCGCTGAATGCGGAATGTAGTTCCGTTTACAACTACGGTAACGTCTTCCGAATATTTATCCTTGTCTTTAAACAATTTAATCTTAACCAAACGCGTAATATCGTCCTTTTTTGCTGTTGCCATGATTCTTCCTCCTTTTTCAAATGGGTTCCCTCAAAAGAGAACCCATCCTCTTAGTTTGCTGTTACTGTGCCGGCTTTAAAACCACACGACTCAATACGAATCATGTACTGTTCCACCAGACGCTCTGCCGTCTTAATAGCTTTCCAGCCAACCGTTGAACGCTGATTCAACGGGTCTTCTCCCGAACCCAGCTGTTTGACAATATGCTGTAATCCGCCACCTTCTACTTCGGTTACACCGTAGGCGTGTGCTGCAATTACCATTGTGCAGTAAACCGCCAAACCTTCCGGACAGGTTTCGTCTTTCAGAATTTTGGCTTCTGAATTTTCTACGAAGCGGATATTGCCAATGCGTCCGATTTCGCCCTTCCACATCTTATCCGGTGTCGTGTACTTATTCCATTCCTCAAATCCCTTTGATGTTTTCACATCATAAGCAGCGTTCGGATGAATAACACATACAAAGGCATCCTCTATTGTTTCCGCGTTTACACTTCCAAGATAGGCTGCTGCCTGCAAAAAGATATCTACATTCAATTTGCAGGTTCCATCCAATGTCTTTCTTGTAAGGACCTCTGTGCCGTCCGATTTAGGTGCATACATTACATTGGTGCCACCGCTAATTACATCACGCGTAATGGTATCTAATGTACGTCCAGCCTGCGAACCACTTAACTTTGTAGCCTGCACCACATTGTTATCAATTGCTGTGAGTTCCAGCACATCCGTAAGAGTGATATAATCACCGTACTGCTGTACCTCGGATTTAACCGTGGTCACCTTCATCTTACTACCATCCGGTGTCACGCCTTCCTGCAAAGGTTTCGTGTTCTTCGGTAACGAATCATACTTTCTAAATTCGATTACCTTACCACCGTTTTTCGAATTGGATATTTATCACCAAACTGGTCAAACACCAATTTTGGCTCTGCCATCGTAATCAGAGATTTTTCATAAAACTCTTTCATCTCGGCAGTCATTCCCGAGTCGCCTGTTGTATTTGATTTAAATTCCCTGCAAACATCTGTAAAGACATTCGTTTTGCCAATTTTCTTGCTTTGTTCATTTTACTTACCTCCATTCTGCACATCGGTCAGAATGTAATTTTCTCACCGCGTGCGGCTTTTTTTGATAACTCATCGATATCTTTTGCTGTCAACTTGCTTATGTCAATTTTCTGCTCTACGGGCTTTGAAGAAGTATTTGTTCCATTCTCAGCCGGACGCAAGCCTTTCGCGCGAATACCATCCGTCACGCGCTCCGCTGTTTTAGCTGATGCCATCTGCATAGCTCCTCGCATGATTTCATCGTGATGCGCAACTTCGTACGCCGTTCTTACATCAATGCCATTCTGCAGCAACTGTAGGAAGTCTTTATTCTCAACCTCCTCATCAAAGCTAAAATTCGGATAAATTTCCTTTAATGCGTCTGCCTCTGACATCCACTTGCTATACGTTTCATCTGCCTGACGAATTCTCTGCGTTTCCTCAGCCGCTCGTCTGAATTCTTCATTCTGCTTTTTCCAAACGATAGAATTCACGATACTGTTCCGTGGACATTCCCTTTGCCATGGCACGCTCTTCGAACATGGAATCATCCTCTTCCAATGCCCTTAACATGTCATCCGCATCTGCGGTCTTGTCCAATCCATAGCGCTGTGCCACAAAATCAAGGACTTTCTGCGATGATGATAACCGCTCTTCCATTTCCTTGGTCTGCTTAAATCTGTCGTTAATCACCTTCTGAACACTCTGGTTATATTCATCTTTGAACTCCCCTTTAATCATGTTCTTCCACTTGGTTCCTCTGTCCTCTGTACTTTCCTCACCGGTGTCTGTCTGTACCTGGACAGTCTGCTGGTCGTTCTGACCCTCTAAGCCAGTCTCAACTTCTGCGCCTCCTGCTTCTCCTGCGCCCTCTGCAAACAACTGCAAATAAATTTTGTTTTTCATAGGTTTCATTCCTCCATCGTCTTTCCGAAGTGTCGCTATCATCGTCTTTCCGAAGTGTCGTTTCCATCGTCTTTCCGAAGTGCCAGTGTTTTTCACATCACTACCATATCACGGTTTAAATTTCGTTTACCCCAAACTCCCATGGTTTTTGAAATTAAAATTTTTATGTACTCCGGATACTGTTCCTCCAGAGCAAGCAAAGCATCTACAACCATACCAAACACAATGTTCGCTCGTAACTTACTTCTGTACGCCGTATGAATCATAGCAAGTCCGCTCTTGACTTCCACCTGCTGCCCCGGATACATTTCTTCATGGTTTTCAATTTCGTTTGCCAGCATACCAACAATTACGGATACTGCAGCACATACAATATCCTTTCCATGTTCCGCGTATCCTGCATGTCCCACTACATTCAATTCAAATTTTTCTTTTGACCACTCAATTTGTATATTTAACATACTAATACTCCTATACACTCGCCATACTGCTTGCCTGCTCTTTTGCTCCATCCAAACGCTCACTCTTTGTCATGGCTCCACCTAAGGAATCATTTTCATTGTCTGTTTAGAATCCTGCCCCGGAGGATTTGGGTCACCACCATTTACGACCTCCTGACCCTGCATTCCAGTCATCTGCATCAATTGCTGTACCTGCTGCTGCAGTTCCATCAACTGCTGGTACATGGTTCCATTATTTTTGGATTTTCATAATAATTTTTTCTTTGCCCTCAAACTCCATCATATCAAGGCATGCCAGCGAGGCATCCGCATTGCCGGGAGCGAAAAAAGCCTTTATCATAAAACTGGAGTGCGAGTTCATTCTGCGCCATTCGTGAGTAAGTTGATTTCTTGGCCGCCGATACAGTAACGTCAAAGATAGGCAGTCTCTCTCCTACTTCAACGCCCATCTCTTCTCCACCATCCTGCGGAATCATGCCACCATTATCAAAGGTTGCAAATTGCTGTTCTCCTTTTTTTCGCCCAGTATGCGAAATTTACGTGGTTCATCGTAAAACTGACGTATCAGTTCAATAACCATGTAACATTCTTCCATATATGCCCGATAGGTTCCTCGAATCATATCACGTGACAACTTACTTCCTGCCTCCTGCAAGGCGGCAATTGCCGTAGCAGCAGTAACACCACTTTGTGTACTTCCCTGCGAGAAGTCACGGTTACCTGATGTTTCTTTCAATTCGTTTATCTTTTCCTCTTTTTACGTTGATACACTGTGTTGGCGGAACTACTGATTGCATTGGTTGAATATCATCCGGATTTCCGGTGTAGTGTACAACTTCCTTAGTCCAGTCGTTAAATTCATCCTCATTGATTCCTCCCGTGTCTTTTGAAAGGTATCTGGCTTTGCTTGCCTTGATAGCAGAATCCAATATTACCTGGTCTAATTTGTCAATATAAAGCTGTGGGTCTTTCATGATATCTATGTAACCAAAATCCCACTGGTGTCCCCTTTCCGGGAACATAACATCAAACACATACGGATACATCCCATGGTCATAATATCCTCTTTCTACATACTCCGGGTCATTTTCGGATGCATACAGAATCTTGTCATTTACGAATTTGCAGTAATGCAGTATATCCTTTGTTCCATTGTCTTTTTTTTGTAGTACCAATCTACAACATACGATTTCTCCGAAGTGTCGACATTTTCCGCGTTGATATATTTAGTTAGTACGATGTCACTTCCCGTCAAATCAATATCCGGATAACGCTGTTTTAAAATTTCGTTATCCATCAATTCCACATGGAAAAGAGTTTGCAGATTCCTGAATCTTGTTAATACCCGGTTCCCAAAACAAATTCAGTATATCTATTTTGGCAATGTTAATATCACCAACGCCATTGTTCTTACGCGAATCCCATACTATCTTTTTTTTTCACACTGGCTCCCTGTTTCAGTTTGTACCACGCACAATCGTTATACGTTTCTTCGTATCGATTGTATTCAAAAACTACCGGCAGAATGGAGGTCAGTGTTTTCGCCGTCTGTTCATCGGATGACTCACGTGCCAGTACGGTAGGTTCAGGAAGTTGTCCATCATATCCGCATGCTTGTTATTAATCGAGTTGTGCAGCCACGCAGAAACCGGCTCTGTCATTCCTTTCTTTTTTCTTCTCCTCCGATTCAACAATTCGCCAATGGCGTAATTTCCACCATTCTTCATTGGCTCTTATTTTTCTATCGAACCGGTCTTTCCCCTCTTTTTGTATTTCTTTAGTGTTTCCGCCGCTTTTCTCACATCATCCTCTGTCAGATTTGTGAGTTTTTCTTTCTCATACTGTTGCATTTCCTCTTGTGTGTTTGGTTCTCCGGCACTTCCATCCAATTCTGCCTGCGGTGTCGACTTTTCGACACTTTCAGGCATAGGTGTCCTCTGATCTTCCATCTTTTTTTTTTTCTTTTGTGCAAATAATTGTAAATTCATATTCTGCCTCTAAATCATATAAAATTCATATCTGTTTGCATCTTCATTTGAGGTTGTCCTTTGATTCAAAGGATCATCCCCTATATGGTCACGCTCCAGCACATTTTTCCTTGGGGATATTGGATTATCCATAAGCACATACCGGCACTCATCATAAATATGGTCTTCCTGTGTAGTATCAATATCCTCCACATCGCTCTCGCTATACACAAGTGCCGGGATTGTTCGGATAAAGTGTTTACATGTATCAAATACCTGGAACATGGTATCTCCATCTTCATCAAATGCCATCCGGTAATGATACTGCATCTTTCCGGCAAGTCTTGCATTATCGCCCGGACTAAAGAGAATGTTGTTTGGGTGTTTCTCCATCATTTCTGCAATGGATTCACCACGTGAGCAATCCCATATGGACGGGGTCTGCGATACCTATTATCTTTTCTGCCTTTGAGGTTTGGGTCCTCATTTTCAATTTCCCTAATGTGTTTTGCCTGCTGGGTTGGGTCTAACTCCAGTCCCACATTGGGTTCACCAGTGCAACCATAATACTCGCGGATTCGATAAATCTTTCCGTTTTCATCTGCCGCATACCATCCAACGCTAAAAGGTTTGGCGAACCCATAATCATATCCACGCCATACACGCCAATAGGATGGTATTCTGAACGGCTCTATAACATGAGTCCACTTTCTGTCTTTATAGTGTTCCGGGTCATTTCTCCACTCTTTGAATACTTGTCCGGAAAAACTGTCCCACGAACCATACAATAACGCTTTACGCTCTGCCTCCGGCAGCATGGCAAGATTGTCCAAATAATAGGGGTCATTCTCTAGTAATTTTTGTTATCAAATACCGATGATGGGATAAAGATTCTCTTTCGTTTCACCTGAATCTTTTTCCGTCCGGATCAAGAATTGTCCGTTCTTCGGTAATCGGTGTTTCCGGCGGTGCCGCTGTAATAAACCGGTCTTTCACCCATGCATGGCCAACACCACCCGGATTGGCAGTTGCTCTCATGTATACACGTGTTCCCGGTCCGCTTGGACGGTTACGTGAAAACATATATGAGTACTCTTCCCAAGTAAAATGCGTCAGCTCATCAAAACCGATGAAATCATACGCAAGTCCCTGATAATTTAATCTGTCTTTCGTATGCTGCATGGTTCCAAAGAAGATTTTCGCTCAGACGGAAACGTCCATTTCTTATCAGTTACATTGTATTTCGCCTGCGGTACCACCGCTTTATACAATTCGTTGGAACGCAATATCAACTCTTGAAGTTGAGGATATGTCTTACGAAAAATGATACCTTTATAGTTTGGCACCTTAATCTGTCGCATTGCTTCACACAACATAGCATCCGATTTTCCTCCTCCTGCTGCCCCGCCATACAAACATTCATACTCCGGACGACACATAAAGCACTCTGGCGTGGCTGTGGCGACCAAACAATTTTACTCATCCTCTGCCTCCTTAACCGGAGTAAGTATCATTACACCTACACCATCCTCTTCGGTCTCAATCTTGTTCTCAACTTTTTCCCGCCACTTATCCGGTTTGCGGTTCTTCAACCAAAACACTTGTGCTCCCAGTTCCGGCGGATAATAAACTTCCTGGTCTACCATCACTACCTCTTCACGCTCACACTTACGTTTTCCGTTTTCATAGTCCACTTTTTTCACCTTAAACGGCTTTTTTCTCAATCCTGGTAAAACCAACCGCTTTTTTTGAACAATTCATTCTCCACTTGTGCGTCTGAAACTTCCCTCCCTTTTTTTTTAGGCGTTCAGAAAGTTCAGAATGTTCTTGCATGTATTTGTATAATGTTGTTTTGCTAATCCCCAGTTTTTTCGGCTATTTGCGACATTACAAGACCTTCTCTTGTCCATCCCTCAATCAATTCCAAATAGGGTTCAACTTTTTACGCTATATTGACTTTTTGCCATATCTGATACCCCCTTTTGGTCAGAATAACAAAATCTTTGCTATCTTTCCCCCTAGTTCCCATACAAAAAGGCACCTGCCATTGACAGATGCCTCTCTCTTCCGTTATTTTATTTTTTGTAAAATCCACTAATGTACCACGAAGCTGGGGTTGTTCCAGCGTTATAATCGTTATTATACAGCTCATTTTCTGTACCACTTTCACTTATTTTATTTAACGAAGATACCTTAAAATTCTCCCCATTTACTACTGCTACCGGACATAACATGGCTGGTCTATCTGAATTCGGTGCAAATGGCAGTCCGCCTATTTTATAACAAGCATAATTACTTGATGTTATTATCATTCCCTCAATCCACACATAATCACCATGCCGGATATAAGAACCATATTGAGCTAATACTGTATAGGTTGGTGCAACTGTACTAGGTGTAACATATAGAACCGGCGTCCACGTTCCCCTCTGTTCTAATTCTTCCAATGCCGTTATACGACGATTAGTAGATAAGTCGCTCTCTATGTATTCCATATGCACTACTTCAACTACATCTTCCGCATTGCTCTCGCATATCAATACAGGCATTCCTTTTCCTGATTCAACTCTTAATATAACATCATTCTCCGCATCATCCACCGGATACAACCGCTCTACGGATACACCATAATCTTCGTTGATATCTTTCTGCACATGCCATACATAAACTTTCTGATTTGTCGTTGCATATATGGCATATTGTACTCCTTGATACGGATAACTGCTATCAATAAATGGTGCTAATGAGCTTGAACGGGTATCTCCTTTTTTCTTGAATTTTGAAATAGCTGCTTTCTAAAACTTTTTCCACGCGCATGGTGCCGGCAAACTGCAATACCACTTGATTTTTCCACGTACTGCTTTTGTCCTTCAAAAGCCCCCACTTTTGTATCTACCCAGCCTTGTCCGTCATAATACTGGAACAGTCCATCATGTATACGCAATCCATGTGCCCCGTCACTGGAATGTGTTTCATGCAAACAATGCTCATGCATGGTGTCATTTACAATTTCTTTGTAGTTTTCAACTGCTGCCTCGTATTCATTCACCTTTAGCCACCATCTCATTCAATGTATCCTGCATTTTTTCTGATAAATCGAAAGATAATCCGAACCGCCTTGGCATCTTACGGATTCCTCAACTCGAACCACGCAAATATCTGTTGTTATCCTGTCTGTCTTAGCTCCCGCATAGCATCCAACAGTAAAATATTCCTGCATCATCACTTTGTATGGTACTTCACACTTACCATCTTCAATCAGAACCGGATAATTTTTTTCCATTTGCCGTAAATACCGCTATTTGAATCAATCCATCCCATTCTGTTGGCAGGGAAAACCTTTTGCCTGCACATACTCTCTCGTATTTCCAACTAAATCCGAAATTGCTTCTGTACATTCAATATGCTGACCAGTTACTTCAAAACTTATCGTTCTCATCTTCTCAACTCCTTTTTTCTTTTAAGCATATCAATCATTCCTTCTGATTTCTCCCCTAGTTCCCATAACTTTCATCCAGCATCTTACCATGTTTGCACCTTTCACAATTTTTATAGCAATGCTTTTCTTGAAAATCGAATTTGTCCTGTTCCGTCCGGAATCGTGTGCCGCATATAGTATGTTCTTCTAATCCCTCACACGTTATCATCTTTTCACTTTCCCGGATATAGTACGCACACTCTGTCCGGTATATTCCCAGACCATAGTATCCTGCCATTCACTCACTCCTGTCCTGCTGCCTTTGTGCTTTTTCTCCCTCCTGCATCAACAAGAGGGAGACTTTTTTACCATTTACCTTGAAATGTTCTTTTCCAATATTGTTTTCTGTTCCATCAAATCTTCGTCCTTATCCCAACCTCTTGGAAGTAATCCGATTAACGATGTATTGTTTCGCCATAATAGTATTTTTCCAGACTCCTCTATCCTATATGGTCCTTCAATCTCCATGTCATCTGATGTTTTCGCACTTTCATCTATCATGTTGTACAATCCTTCATTGATTGGCGTCAATTCAGAGCCATTTGTTAGAAGTCTGCTAATTACCCCAAACTTCGGTTCCTCAATAAGAAGATTCGTTTCTTCCAGATATTCGTCCGGTTCTTTTTTCTGCTAAAAGAATCTTCATCTCGTCTGGTACCAACTGCTGCCGTGACTCATTTTTATGTATTCGGACATATTCATCCCGTGGCAAATCTCCAATAAGTTCAACAAGAGCCGCTTTTTTCAGCATTAGGAAAAAATTGTTCTTGAATGGCCACAAACCAATAGCCCCCAACAATGTAATACACTTTTGCCTTTTCACTGTGTCCGACACTCAAATTGTCATTTTATAGGCTTCCTTTAAAGTTTCTTAAATATACTCGTTTTGATAAACATAATTCATAACCTCCTTTATTCATCGATATAGGTTGCCGCCATGTCGGCAAGATGCAAATATACAGCCAATTTTGACCGTTTGTATGCCGCGTTTATATCCGGCTTCCACCTCTGACCGCATCGTCAAAAGGCTCCCATGTGCCACCGGATGGCAAGTATCTCCTCATCCGTCAAGTTCATAAACCGCTGGATGATAAAGATTGATTTTTTCCCCATGCCCTGCTGGGAAAGATTCCGTGTTGTGTACATACGTTCTTTTTGTCTGTTTTCTCCAGCCTTATGCATCGTCACCGGAAAAGATTTGGTATTGTATTCGTATGCTATTTTCTCCTTTTCAAGCTGTGGCTTATACAAATCCACTTTTTACATACATCGTGCAGCAATCCAACAATAGCAATTGTTTCTTTTGTATATCCTGAAGCACCTCTTTTTTCATTAAACGATTCATAACATTTACAGAGTGCTCCACCAAGCCCCCTTCATAACTTCCATGATATTTTTGTGCTCGCAGGTGCCTCTAAGAACCCTTTATCAACAAGATAACCTAAGAGCTTGTCCGCTCCTCTTCTTTTGATATGTTTTTGTATAATTTTACAAATTCATTTTTCATTTTGATTCCTCCTTGGTTGGCATTTCATCACAGCAAACTGGATGTAATTTTCTCAAAAGTGCATCATATCCGTCAATTACATATTTCGCCGAAACCTCATAGCACTTAATTCTGTACTTTGAAGCTGTTTCTTTTTCGATAAAGCAACCATTCAATCGTACGCCTCCCTAATACCAATAAATACATCTGCCTGTGCCAGCTTTTTAAGGCTTTCTCCTAAATACCACACCGCTTGGTTATTGCTCTTTGGTGGATTATCTTCTATGTAACTGTCAATCAGTTCCAGTTCTTCTCCCTCGTAAATCTCTGCGATTTTCTTCATCTTCTGAATGCTTTCTTTGATTTCTTTTTCTGTTCTGCCTTTCATAGGCACTGATACAAATAATTTTTTTCATGTTATTCATCCTTTTCTTTTTTATCATCCGAATACTGATATTCCACAACACTAGCATGGCTACAGTTTTTAAGCTGTTTGCAATTATGCTCTCTCATATATTCTAAATTGTTACTCATAATTACTCCTTTTCCGGCTTTTCACTTTTCTTCCTCATTTTCATAACTTTTTAAAATACATTCCGTCGCGCTGTTCAAATTCAATCACCCATACGTAAGGATTCGCATCCCAACCGTAACGGTCGAGGTCGGATTTCTTGATGGTTGAGTTCCAAAGTATCTCCCACTCTTTTAATGCAATCTCCATATCTTCGCAATGAACTGCTGCCGAAAGTAATCCTTCGTTGCGTATTCCATCAATATCAATATCTTGCAACCGCTCCGCTTTAACATTAGTAATTTTCAGAAAAATTCGTGCAGCTTCTTTCGGCATGTGGATGGACGGATGCCAAGTATCAGCTAAAGAATATTTACTGTCCTCGCATGATGCACGGTACATATAGCATCCATGTTCTTTCTTCTTAAAATCATATATCACTGGATTCTTGCATCCATCTGGAGTAGTATCCAATCCGCAATCCCAACATGGACACCATCCCCATGTTTCTCGGACATACAATACATCGCCTTTTTTGGTATGGCAGTTTAAAAACTTCTCGCCATATCTCGGATAACTAGTTTCAAATGTACCTCGGCATGATATTGCGTTCTGTGGTGTAAATGCGGTATATCCAAATTCTCCATCTGGGGAATATATCCTTTCACAATTCGCCTTGTGCAAGTCTTTCTTCCGTTTAGAATTGCCCGAACCATTTCCGCGTTAAACAATATAGGTTTTATGCTCATTTTATTACCCCCAATCTATGATTTATAATATACAAATCAATCTTTTTCGGCACATTTGTTACACACTTGATACTCTTTCTGCTTACCATTCATTTTTTTACGCTACCATACTGGTTAAAATCTACATTTACGCCATCTGAATTGTAATCAATTTCTTTTCCACACATATCGCAATTTACTTTTATCATGATATTTCCTCTATTCTGCTTCTGATTGAAGCCATTCAAGTATTGTTGGTTGCTTTTTTGCTCGGCAATCTTTGCAAGAAATTTTACCTTGCCCACCCAGTCTTTATCTGCATATCCTATAAAATCTACAAAGCAAGTGTATTCCCTTTTCTGAATAAACTTCGCCAACTCTTCATCCGACATATTCTGATTCTGTCTGCGTTAGTCATCTTTTTCTCCTTTCAGTTATGTTGCATCAAGTCAAGTTTCATCTGTCCAGCACACTCATCACCAATCGGTTTTAATGGCTTTCTAGGTCTGTAACCATCCGCATTTTCGTAGAAAGCATCTACATGATTAAAAACGTATAATTTGCAGTTGTTCGTAGTCTTTGCTGTGCTTTCCGACATGGTCTTATTCTTCTCTGTGCAATAAATACCGTTCCCGGTTACAAGGTTATTGCAGTACCTACAATATTGAGCCATGATTCTTCCCCTCATGAAATACACATTTTCTGAATCATTCTTTTCCTGCTCCTTTCTCAAACAAATTCCAAAACTTGTCCGAACATTCTTTGCAAAAATTCAACTTCAAGTAGTCGGCTTCTACTCTTAACCAGTTTTCGGTTTTTCACATTGTCGGCGTCTATTACTTTTTCGCAAATATCACAAGCTATTTTCATTCTTACTCACTCTCCTTATAAGGCTTTGGCAACGGCATCCAAGCCACAATATCATCTGCATCTTCATACTGCTCAAAATAACATCCAATATCATTACAGAAGGTTGTTACTTCAACATTTCCATGTTTTGTTGTAATCAACACCTGTTGTTCGTCATCTGGCAATTTACAATCATACATAAACTCATATTCTTCATATAGTTTCTTTTCTTCATCAGTCAAAGGTCTTACTTTGACTGGAATCCATCTATTAGTTTCTGTCATTATTTTTCGCTCCAATCTATTATTCTTTTTCATCCTTTTGCCGATATATTTATATCGAATATCATCTTCTCTTTTATCGATTAAAATTTCTGTATGATTTTTATCTTCCAAACAGACATATTAAATATATAAATTTAATAAGGAGGTGGAAACCATGGGAAAAAACATAATAAATGTGGTAAAAGGGAAAAAACCTTTCTTTCAAAAAGTGTGTAAATTGCTTGAGTTTTTCATCACAATAGTAACGCTTTATGAAAAGTTATCTCATATTTTTACATAGTAGATCGCGACCATCCGGTCGCCATCTGCTTTACCACCCGGTTCCACATCAGGTGCCTTTGGCATATAGCCATCCTCAATCTCAATTTTTTCGCAATGCATATCGCATGCTTATTTCTTTATCATCCCATGCATACGCATAGCCATCTGGAGCAAATGCACTCTTACATTTTCGATTACAGCGGTCTATAATCGTTTGATAACTCATGTAATTCTTTTTTCTTGCCGCTTCCCGCGCTGACGAGTACACTTCTACCACGTCACCATTACAATCTATTTTTGCAACTGGTTGTCGGCGGCTCTTTGCCCCCGTGCGTTTTCCCAGTTCACGTTTGCTTATGTATGAAATATTCTGTATATGGTTTTCATATTGACATCCGTTTTGTGGTATGCCACATGTCCCGGCGGCGGAACTCCTAGAAATGTTTTCGCAATCAACTGCATCACAATTTCTTCTCTACTCTTTCCATCCCTGGTTAGTTTAACAATCATCCTTTGGCTTCCACTCATATGCTTGTGATATGGTCTTAGCAAGCGTGTTTTTCCTGATGGATACACCCGCCGGATATTTCCCTCTGTATCCGCTTGATACTTTCCATCATAACCTGGAATGTCCTTCCATGATTCTTTCATGTGCCGCTTTCCTCCTCATAAAACTCGTGACTTCCGTCAACCACCTTTTCTTCCTCCTCATCCTCAAACGACCAGCCATACAACCGAAGTACCTTATAGCCATCCATTAGAGCTTGACCGTTTTCTTTTTTATAGGTTCCGTCATATTTAATTAACTCAGTTCCATCCATCGCTGCATTGAGCAGCACTAACATCTGATGGAGTATGGTCAATTTAGCCACTTTTTCGGATACTTCCTTTCTTTCCTCCTCTGTACATTCATAAAGCGGTTTCCCGGCAAAGAAGTAGCTAAGCCGTGACGGATAAAGACACGACTGATTCAACACAAGCGCACTCCACAATGCATTCTTCACCTTTTCCTCATCCTTTATCTGGGCAATTCTCCCTCAACAATATCAGTCACAAGAGCCTGCGGCGTTCATCTAACTTTTTCAGAACATCTTTCATATATTTCTTATTTGCTTTTTGTTCCTTTTCCTTCTGTTCTGCCGGTGTCAGTTTTTTTCTTGACTGCCTTTTTCTTCCTAACGACATCAATCTCAATCCAATTAATGTAATAATAAAAAAAGTTTTTCATTCTGCTTATTTTTTTAACTGGATACTCTCTGGCACCTCGTCATTCATTCGGAAACTCTTTACCTTCTCCCATTTATTTCCGTATTGTTCCCTTTGCATACTGTTTCGGAGCTTCAACCACGCCCAATTCTTTTTCAGCATTTTAACTATGGCATCTGTTTTCTTCTGTCTCTCTTTTTTCGTATGTACGACTGAACTTTAGCAACTAAATTACGATTGTCCGTGGCTTCACGGAGAATCTTATTCCGTTCTTCCACATCCTTAATACGTTCCAGTTCATAGAGGTCTTTCAGGGACAGTTGAAAATCCTTATCCTGCTCTTTTTATTTTTCAGCTCGTCCTGGTCTAGTTTGGCAATGTTCAATCGATGTTTAATTGTCGTTTTGCTAAAGCCAGTTTTATCTGCAATAGTATCCTCCGTCTCGCCCAAATCAAGCATCATCTGAATCCCTGCGCCTGCTCCCCACACACCGTCAGATCTTCACGCTGCATATTTTCTTCCAGCATGATAGAAACCTGCTCTTTTTTTGATATCTTGCTAACAATCTTGTAAGGAACCGTCTCTATATACTGCCAGTTTGGCTGCTGCCAATCGCCTATGTCCGATTATTACATGAAAATCACTGGATAAAGATTCTGTATCAGCGTCCGGCTGTTCCTCCAGTTCTTCTGTCAAGGCCGACAGAGGAATTACGGTCAAATTCTGCATAACGCCCTGCTTCTTGATTGATTCTGCAAGTTCCGTTACATCCCCGACATCTTTTCTCGGATTATCCGGATGCGGGTAAATGTTAGCTACGTTTATCATTACAATTTCTTTCCTGTTCTGCATTGTCTCATCCTTTCCACTAATTACTTTTTTCCCCAACATTCCTTGTGCAATTTCTGCATACGTGAAGGATTCACGTACACTTCCAACTTTGCATAGTGCATGATTTCTATATAGTTTTAAAATTCTGACCGGCACTCTTTTTCCCGTCCATCTTCTTTTTCTCCCAAAGGTGCTGGCTTATACACATACACCACATCACCTTCCGTTAAATTCATACGTTGTGGTTGCAAATCGCGTTGAAAAAGCACTCCTTCTTTTTTTTGTTTGCGTTCCTTGTGATTCGTCTTCACTTAATCATCTCCTATCCATCGAATCAAATCTTTTAATAACTCAATAACTGCCCTTTTTATATCTTCTTTCATTCATGTTTCTCCTTTATCCTCCCGGCTTATAACCGGGAGAGTTTTAACATGGCTTGCTTGTCCGTGATATTTAACAAACCAGAGGTGTCATATATAGTTTTTCCGAAAATCCTCATGAAATCATCATGGGACCCACATTCAGATTCAAATATCTTTTGCCCTGCTGCCTTGATTGCCATATCAATCGTTTTATTTTTTATGAACGGCATCCTTTTCCGTTTCTGTGGCAACGCTCTCCACAAATATGAATTTTAAGTCCATACTTTTCCGAGAACTTTCGATTTGCTCCACCAAACACATGATGTGTTTCCAATCCGCATGGGTCAGCCGTATGATTACGTCCGCATATGTAACAAAAATCCCAATCAGACCCTCTCTGCATAATTGATTTTGCCATCATTTATCCTCCTATCTGTCTTTCATTATCGAATACTTTCCTTCACGTATTCTTTGGTTTAAATACTCCGTATACTCATGCTGTGGACATCGTTTTACTTCTACCTTTTCCATTAACTTCACACGTTCAAAAAAAGTTGACCAAAGTGCTGCATAAGCATTTCCCGCAGCACCACCTTTTTCTATCATGTGTTCTGCATACGCATTATCAAATGGATAAGTACATCCGCTGGCTTTTTTTTTTTTCATACATTGAATCGCATCTACTACAGCTCGTGCATTCAATTTCTGATATGAAATATCATTCCAGCCTGCCACATGCGCTTTGGCATACTTCTTGCCATTTATTTGGGTAACAAGCAGAATCCCATAAACACCGCGTCCTTTTTGTTACCCTTGCCATAAATTGAGATGTAATATAAATATCTACCTTCATGCTGGCGACCCTCTCCTTCCATCATTCCTCACAGTATATAGCGTAGGAAGTTCCATCCCGTGTATTCTGATATTCCTGCATACACGGTTCTTTTATCTAACCAGTAGCCTTTTTCTCGCCGGGTACTTCCCTGAAATACCCTCTATTTCTTATGATTTTCTTTTTTTGTTTCCGGGCGAAAAAGAGATTTTTTACTTCTTGTCCATGCACGTCCTTTACCTCCCAACTCACGAAATCGAGTTATATATTTGGCAAAAGTATTCTGCCAATCCTGAATATTGGCCAGTATCATCCAATTGATGGATTGAAATACGACCATACTGCCATGCCTGACGAAACCACTCCACCGGCATCTTATTAACTACCATGTGATGGTGGAGTGCCCCTCGACCCCAACCTCAGTTACGAGGATGTATTTGCAAATCGCATCTTCCTTTTTCGCTTTTCTACGCAACCGGTCAAGAAACATCGTTCTATCTTTCTTTGCCTTATCAACCGTATCAGCACGCTTGTCCTTCTCATATGTAAGCACAAGGTGATAATCACCCGGTTTGAAGTTTGCGTTCATCAAAATAGTTAATTCTGTTATTACTTTTCGCAAATTTATTTTCTTTTGAGATTCTTTTGTAGTTTTATATTTCTCTGACCGGGTGGCTCCCGGTGGATGTATATGAGTGGAGTAACTCCTCTCGTACAAAACAGTTCGTCCTGCTCTTGTCACTTTTTCTATGTATGGCATAAACAATCTTCCTTTACGCTAGAAATAATACCCTTATCGAGTTATAAAAAAACGGCTACATTGTCCGTTTTTTCTTGCTTTCAAAGCCATACATGATATACTAAATAGTGTGTTTTAGTTGTATCTGTACAACTTTGAGCGGTCATTTATTTGACCGTTCTTTTTTTACTTGCCGGTTTGCCGGTTCACATGATATTAGGTCCCGTCCACATTCAGAGCACTGTTTTTGATAGGTGCAGCTCCAATAACACTTACCACAAGAACAGGAACAAATATAAAGCGGATCCGTCCGCTTCGTCACACCGTCGGTGTAATATTCTTTCCACATCCTGCTACCTCCAGCATTTTTTCCAAATGCTCCGTTACTTCCTTTACCTTGTTATCCAGTCTCGGAAAAAAGAATCTGTTTTGATATACAAGGGTCTTGTTTTGCATTACCGACAATGCCATTACCTGTGTCTCCATTAACACATAAGTAAACATCCACTCCCGGCATTTCATTCAGTTCCATCACTTTTTGTAAAAGATTTTCAAACATAATCAAATTCCTCACTTCCATAATTTCTTCCAATTAGCAACCGTAAACAATGCTACCCATACAGCAGAAATCAAAAACAATACGGTTTCCTGTATATGTAAATCTCTTACCGCACACGCAGTCATAATACATATAACCAGGGCGATAATTGTAATGAAGCATATAACGCTCTTTTGTTTTTTCACCTTTCTCACCTCCATCTTTGTAATGCGCATTAGTGGAATGTCAGGGACTTGAACCCTGAACCGCCCGGTTATGAGCCGGGTGCTCTGACCATTGAGCTAACATTCCTTAGTAGCGGTGCTGGGTACGTGACAGCTTGTCCGCTACTCCAGCAGATTTCACATTTACGGACCACCTAATCACCGGAAAGGTCACTTGTCTTGAGTTCGCCCGCCGAATGGGCGAAATGGCACTGCCGGACTCGAACCGGATTAGCTTCCTACTAAATCAGCGCCCACCTTTTCCTCCCGTTTATATCCCAGTTTCCCGGCGAAACGGTCCAATATGGTACCGGATACTTCCAGCCACTCCTCTTTGGTAAGGCTCGATGTAGGCACATAAGCACCACGGATTTTCACATAATTATTTATTTTCATTGACCTCATCACCTCAATTTAATGTATGCTTCTTATTTATTTTGTGTTATCATTGTTCTGCCGAGGTAATACTTTTAGGGCCCAGCGAAAGAAGGTGATAATATGTACAAAAAAAGTTCTTAAAAAAACTTCTTAAGTACATGTCACCAACCTGCGTTCCGATAATTTCATTGACAGGTCTGCAACTGTAGCAGATGGTACTCAGCCATATTCAATGTTCCCGTCATGAAATATCCTTTTCGTCGAGGAGATGCTAAACCGTCTAGTCGGTACTGCTACACGCAGAAGTGATTACTTGGCATCTATGTGACGGTTGGAACGACGTGTGGGAAGAAGTCTGTTGTAGGACGAACTGCAGCAGGCTTCTTTATTTTGGACCCTAGAGTATTACCTCGTACTGATTGATTTTCCTTTTCATAGGAATCTCTTTCACACAGTGTCTTTTATGACACTTTTGTTTCAAAAAAAAAAAATTCCCATTGGCGAATCCAATCCAACATACTCAACAATTTTCTGAATTTCGCTTTGAGTAAACTCTGATGTTCCATTGCACTTTCTATAGTATGCAGACCTACTTATGCCAATTGCATTGCACAATTCCTCCACCGATATACCTCTTGATTTCATTTCATACTCTAATTTATATTTATTCATCATATTCACCTCCATCGTGTCCTTTAGGACACTTATACAGTAACACGACTATTTTCTGCTGTCAATATATTTTTTTGTCATTTAGGACACTTTTTCTTTTTTTTGTGCAAATTTTGTTGCAAAATGACACTTATATATTATAATAAATCATACAAAATTACAGCAGAGGTGATACATATGAACATGGGGCAAAAAAAATAAATCAACTTAGACTACAAAAAGGTTTTACGCTCGAAGAACTTGGTAACCTTGTTGGAGTAGGGAAAAGTACTGTACGAAAATGGGAAAACGGAATGATTGCCAATATGAAGCGAGATAAAATCTTGTTAGTTGCAGAAGCTCTCGACACTTCCCCTGCTTATCTGATGGGTTGGGACGAAGGATACGAGACCCCCCCAAACAGTCAACTACAATCCCTGTTCTCGGTTCCGTCCCTGCCGGTATTCCAATTGAAGCAATACAGGATATTATAGATTACGAAGAAATAGATGCCGCCACTGCTGCCAAAGGTGAATACTTTGCTCTACAAGTAAAAGGCTCATCAATGGAACCACGTATTTGCAGAAGGTGATATTGTAATTGTTAGGAAACAAGACGATGTAGAAAGTGGTGAAATTGCCATTGTTATGGTCAATGGTGATAATGCAACTATCAAACGATTATTAAAATACGAAGATGGAATTCGACTTATGCCAACTAATCCAGCTTACGAGCCGTTATATTTTACGAATGATGAAATATTGGAAAAGCCAGTTAAAGTAATCGGTAAGGTAATTGAAAACAGACAGAAGTATTAGAACCACCTAATGCAAAACCCAACTAAAAAAAAACTACTTGGGCTTTCACTGTTATTTTTGAATACTGTAGCAAAAATTTCAAAAGCAATGCACCCCCTGTTTAACAGGAGGTAAAAAGGGGTTAACTTAGTAATTTAAGTTTTCTTTTAGTAGCTTTGTTTAATTTACCAGTTACTTTTAGATGTTTCTTCCTTTGGAACCTTTTTATTGCTTTTCTAGTTTTTGAACCCATAATACCATCTGGGGCACCACAGTTGTAACCGAGTTTATTCAATCTCCTTTGAGCCTTTTTCAATGTTTTGTTTATAACTCGTTTTTTAACAGTTACAGTTGGTGTTTCATATGGGCATACACCATTTGGATGCAAATGTGGACCATATCCGTGATGATAATGATAACTTCCTAAACCACTTACATTGTTATAGTCATGATGACCACCTGCACCATCTGTTCTTCCTGAATGAGCTGAAATTTCAGTAGGAATTAGTACTAGTGCCAAAACCATTACAAATGCAACAAATTGATTGATTTTTTTCATTATTAACCCTCCAGTTTTTTTTAATATTATACTGTATACGGAAAATAATGTCAAACCAAGCACTATCGTTCTGAATGCAAGCCATTCACATGAAACACATCTAGAAGCCTATGCTCATGCACTGCAGCATATTGAAGAACACGATTTTAATAATTGTGCTTCCGCCGATATGATTGAGTATTTTTTTCTCACATACGCTAGTATAAACAAACTTTTATTGGGAGGTTTTTACTATGGATAATGACAATAAAGAACCACAATCACTTTTTGATAATAAGGTGATATAGTAACTGAAAACAGACAAAAATACTGTAATATAAAAAAGAGAATCTATCAACCACAATAAAATCAGACATATTACTTGATTTTTTACATATATGTTATACAATAAAGGAGCTTAAATGACAAAAGACGAATTACTGACACAATTAGCAAATTTTTGGAAACCTACAAAGACTGTAATTATATCTTCCATAAGGAGTTTATTAAAGAACTTGTAAATATTGCAACTAGTGTTAGTTATCAAGATGTATTTTTAAGCCAACTAGTAACAATACTACGTAATGTTCGTGAGTACAAACACAGAATATACACTATCGACAGCCATGAGCATTTAAAATGGAAAAACACTTCTTTATACTCATTACACATGCAAAGTAAAAACTACAATGTTCGTTTATTAATTAGTTTTGATGATGATAAGAATCCTTTATTCTTATCTGCTTTTTATGAACGTAGTGGTAAAAAGAAAACCGGATATGAAGCTTATACGCCAACCGCAAATGCTCGTCGAAATGAAATGCTAGGGAGATGATACTATGAATAAAATGTATGTGCAACACTAGGTGATTTATTTGACGCTTTAAAAGACAACATCAATGTAGAAGATATAATTTATGCAAAAACAACTTCACAAATTGTATCTTCACTTGTCAGAGAGCGATTCAAAAGACGAATGACACAACAAGATTTTGCTAATAAATTGTGTGTCAAACAAAGCATGATTTCACGTTGGGAAAGTGGTAATAGCAATTTTACTGTAAAAACATTATCTAAAATTGCAGCGGATTTAGATTTGGATTTATATGTTAACCTTGTTCCTCACAAGGGAAATCCAATTTAA